>ULOI01003536.1_pt1 | contig 31165 bp, 23 predicted proteins | sample 1952231 | NCBI WGS metagenome assembly ULOI01 (sample SAMEA4835593, study PRJEB28245) | human gut metagenome | biome: gut microbiome; material: fecal sample | place: Denmark | collected 2008
TTTTTAATCGGCGGAGCGAACGGGCATGCCGACAGTGTGAAAAAACGCGCCGATTTAAAATTGTCATTCGGGCGCATGACAATGCCTCACATGTTGGCGCGTGTGGTTTTGGCCGAGCAAATTTATCGCATTAAATCCATTTTGGATGGCCATCCGTATCATCGCGATTGAAAAATAAGTGTTTTAAACGGTCTACTATAAATTTTGTCATATTGTCTAAAAACCGCTTTACAATCGTTTTTATTTATGATAATACTAACTCGCCGACGGGTGTCGGCTGGTAAGCTTTTGTCTATTCACGTTTTTTAAGGGCGGATGGTGTCGACACGATAGTTGGTGAGAACAAGGTTTGCGAAGTTCGAACCTTACGTGTGGAAAGGGGTCCGCAGCGAAAGCTGTGGAAATTTCAATAGTATCTAAAAGGGTATAATAAGGCACGCTGTACTTGTATCAGTTTTCGAGCTCCGCCCACCTTTCAAAAGAGAAGTGTTTTATTATCTTTTTTTCAAATTGTCTAAAAATTGCTTTACAATAGTTTTTATTTATGATAATATTTACTTGCCGACGGGTGTCGGCAGAGCCTCTAAACTCTATATTACTCGTTTCGCTCGTAAAATGGGCGGATGGTGTCGAATAATGTGTTTACACAAAATAAGGCACGCAGTTCGAGTAACTGTTTAGAGCTCCGCCCACCTTTCATTTTGAAGGTGGGAAATTTTTTAACAAGGGCATGCTAAAATGTCCGATAGAAAATGAAGGAGCCAAGAAAATGAAAGATAAAGAAGTGTATCAAGCGCGCCGAGAATTTGGGCGCGAAATGTTTGAATGTCGGGCTCAACTGGGCATGACTATCGAAGATGTCTGCCGGCAAGTCGGGTTACAGCCTATGACTTTGCAACGGTTGGAAATGGGGCGTATATCATTAATTAACATTTGGGGATTTAAACGGTTGGCGCGTTTTTACGGCAAGCGTTTAAAAATTTGTATGGAAGAAAGGTACGGTTAAATCCCGTTGATAAAAACGCCCCGCGAAGGACGGGGCGTTTATTTATACCTTTTAAAATATTTTTTATCACAAGCCCGCCATGATAAAACGTGACAAGCGTTCGGTATATTTTGCCGGGTCTTTAATCGGTTCGCCTTCGGTCACCAGTGTTTGGTCGTACAAAACCCAAATGGTATCCGATACTTTTTCGGGGTCTTTATTTTCCGATACCAAATCCGCCAATTTGTGAATCAAGGCATGGCGCGGATTAATTTCCAAAATGCGGGAGCTTGTAAAATTAATGGCTTGCCCGTGGGCACGCATTAACCGTTCCAAATTCATGCTCATTTGCCCTTCGGGTGTGATAAGCGCAATCGGGCTTTTCGTTAAACGGTCGGTCGTGCGCACATCGCCCACCGCATCGCCCAAAATCGTTTTGATTTGTTTGATAAGGGCATCGGCTTTGTCTTTTTGCAATGTTTCCCCTTCATCCGATTCGGCGGGTTTTATTTTTTCCAAATCGTCGCCCGCATGCATAACGGACGTGATTTTTTTGCCTTGGTATTCATAAAAAGTTTGCACCCAAAATTCGTCAATCGGGTCGGTTAACAACAACACCTCGATTCCGCGGGCGGCGAACCCTTCCAATTGGGGATTAACCCGCATTGTTGCCAAATCCGTGCCGGTTAAATAATAAATATGTTTTTGCGACGCTTTCATACGCGTGACGTAATCGCCGAAACTGGTCAATTCTTCGCCACGCGTTGAATGGAAACGACACAATTCGGCAATTTCATTTTTAAATTCGCTCGGTTCATAAAGACCTTCTTTGAACACAATGCCGAAACTGTCCCAAAACGTTTTGTAATCGTCGGCTTTTTCGGAACGTTTTTTAAGCTCGGTCAAAATGCGCCGTACAATCCCTTTGCGGATTTTTTCCATCGCGGGTGTGCGTTGCAACATTTCACGGCTGACGTTCAACGGTAAATCGCGCGTGTCGATAACGCCCGTCATAAAGCGCAAAAAGTTCGGCATTAATTCGGGCACATCGTCCGAAATAAAGACGCGATTCACATACAGTTGCAAATTGGATTTGCGGTCGGGTTGGAACAAATTAAACGGCGGTTTTGTCGGACAGAATAGCAGAGCCGTATATTCAATGACGCCTTCGGCCGTGTAATGCAATGTCATCCAAGGTTCATCAAACGCGTGTGAGATGTTTTGATAAAAATCTTTGTATTGTTCGGGCGTAATGTCCGTTTTATTACGTAACCACAGAGCCGATGCCGAGTTAATCGTTTCTTCTTTGCCATCATTTTTTAGCACAATCGGAATCGAAATATGATCGGAATATTGGCGCACCAAATGGCGCAAACGGATGGGTTCCAAATAATCCAAATCATCCGGTTTTAAATACAGGGTAATTGAGGTGCCGAACGGCGCGTCTTTGTCATCGGTAATCGTAAACGACCCTTCGCCATTGGATTCCCATTTATATCCCATGTTATCGCCCGCTTTTTTCGTGCGGACAACCACTTTGTCAGCCACCATGAATGACGCATAAAACCCGACGCCGAATTGACCGATAAGCGCCATGTCTTTTTTCTTATCGCCCGTCAACATTTTAATAAATTCGGCGGAACCGGATCTTGCAATCGTCCCCAAATGGTTAATCAAATCATTCTTGTCCATCCCGATGCCGTTGTCGGTAATGGTCAATGTTTTATCCTTTTTATCCGGCGTTAAAATAATTTTAAATACGCCCGTGTCTTTGGCTAATTCCGGATGCGTCAAAAGGGCATAGCGCAACTTATCGCACGCATCGGATGCATTTGAAATCAATTCGCGCAAAAAGATTTCCTTATTGGAATAAAGCGAATGGATAACGATGTCCAAGACTTTGGCGACTTCGGCCTGAAACTCTATTTTTTCCGGTTTTTTAGCACCCATCTGTTCGGTCGATGTGGTGCTCGTGTCCTCACGTACGTTTGCTTTTGTGTTTTTTTTCGTTTCAGATTTATTTTCTTTCATATCTTTTCTCCTTGTTTGTTTATTCTTTGTATATAGGGGGTGCAAGCAAAAATTGCAAGGGATAAATGCATGCTTTTGTATGTAAGCACGCTGACAAAAAATAAAGGCTGGTTAAGTAGGACGGCAAGATTTCTGTCTAAATTATTTATGCATTAAACCTTGCGCGCGGGGCAAAGTAATGCTATACATAGGAATAAGAAAAACGTGTGTTGAAGGAGACAAAATGGACATTAAAGCTATTAAAACAAAACCTTATATGGATCAAAAAACGGGGACGTCGGGCCTGCGCAAAAAGGTCAAGGTGTATGCTCAAGAAAATTATGTTGAAAACTTTGTGCAATCCATTTTTGATTCGCTGGAAGGGTTTGAAGGCAAAACGCTCATTTTGGGTGGCGATGGGCGATATTTTTCTGACCATGCCATTCAAGTCATTATGAAAATGGCGATTGCCAATCAATTCGGGCGAATCGTCGTCGGGCAAAACGGTATTTTGTCAACGCCCGCTTTGTCGCATTTGATTGTTAAAAAGGGTGCGTTCGGCGGATTGGCATTAACTGCTTCGCATAACCCGGGCGGCCCCGACCATGATTTCGGCATCAAATATAACATTGCAAACGGGGCGGGTGCGCCGGATGCGTTGACCAACAAAATTATTGAACGCACAAAAGTCATTGACCGTTATTGGATGGTGGATATTCCCGATATTGATTTATCTAGGCTTGGCGAACAACAAATCGGTTCAATGACGATTGAAGTGATTGACCCGGTCGATGATTATTTGGAATATATGCAACAAATTTTTGATTTTGATTTGCTCAAAAAATTATTCGCTTCCGATTTTACGTTTGCCTATGACGCGATGAACGCCGTGACGGGACCTTATGCCAAACGGATTTTTGAACAGACGTTGGGGGCTAAAGAAGGGGCGGTTATGAATGCAAAACCATTGCCCGATTTCGGCGGTTTGCATCCCGAACCGAATTTGACCTATGCCAAACATGTGGTGGATTTGGCCTATTCGGACAAAGCGGCCGATTTTACGGCGGCGTCTGACGGCGATGGCGATAGGTATATGATTTTGGGGAAAAGCTTTTTCTTAAACCCATCCGATTCGCTGGCCGTCATGGCACGGTTTTTGGGTCGTATCCCGTTTTACAAAGGCAAAATGTACGGCGTGGCGCGTACGATGCCGACTTCAACGGCAACCGATGCCGTTGCGCGCGCCGAAAATTTGCCGCTTTTTGAAACGCCGACCGGTTTTAAATATTTCGGCAATTTGTTGGATGCCAAGCTTATTTCGTTGTGTGGCGAAGAAAGTTTTGGCAGCGGGTCGTCCCACCTGCGTGAAAAGGATGGTTTATGGGCGATTTTGGTTTGGCTGTCGATTGTTGCGATGACGGGCAAATCGGTTGAACAAATCATGCGCGAACATTGGGAAAAATATGGCCGCGTTTATTGTTCGACGCATAATTATGAGGAATTGGAAGCCGATGCAGCCAACACGATGTTGCAAGCCCTCAATGACAAACTGACATTTTTGGTGGGCGGTGAATATGCCGGTTTAAAAGTAACGAAAGCGCGTATTTTTAATTACGAAGACCCCGTTACACATGAAAAGGTCGAAAACCAAGGCTATGAAATCCATTTTGAAGGCGGCCGTCGGTTCATTTGCCGTTTGTCGGGCACGGGTTCTGTCGGTGCCACCTTGCGCGTTTATTATTCAAAAGAAATCACAGATAAAAAATTGTTGGATGAAAATGTGCAAGATATGTTATCCGATGTTATTGCAGCGTCGAAAGAGATTTTGGAAATTAAGAAGTATGTGGGACGTGATAATCCGTCCGCCATCACTTAAAATTCGTTTTAATGGATTTTTGTTACCATTTTGGAAAGTTAACCGATACGTTTGTGCAGGTTGCTTTTCAAATTTTATCTAACTCATTAAAATGGGTTTTAGTCCAGTAAAATATAGGCTTGATTATTCTCATCGTCTTATTTTGCCGTTTAAATGTTAAAACTATATAAGAGCGTTCATAGCCCTTTCTTCTAATTTGATTTAAAGTCTTTTTATTCAAACATTCGTGACGCTTTTTTAGGTGCATTTGAACCTCTAACCAATTTTTTATCCCATACTTTATAACCGATATTTTCTTGTTGCCTTATTCAAAAAACAGTATTAATCAGGCGGTTTTGAAAGCGGTTTGTTGTCAAAAGACAGCTATTTATTGTTGTAAGGAATATGTATGTGTGGTATATATAAAATATGATGAATTTTGATATTGAATAAAACATATTATGATTTTAAAAATAATCGGACATAACATTCGCGAATTAAGAAAACAAGCTCATATGCGCCAAATTGATTTGGCGGTAATGGTCGGTATTGATTGTTCTTATTTATCCGCCATTGAAAACGGCAAAAGAAACCTTTCAATTTTGTTGTTGCAAAATATTGCTACAGTTTTGAATGTATCCGTCAAAGAATTATTGTCCGAAAATATGTCAGACATTAAAAGCCATTTGTAAATCAACCATGACACATATTGGGAGATTCATCGCCCGTTTTGTGTGGAACCTTTAGCATGCCCGTTAGAGGGGTCGTGGTTCATTTTGTTCATCGTATCCAATGCCAAATCTTGCAAATCCGTGCGAGTTAACGGATTTTTAAGGCATGTTTCAAGCCACTCTTGGGCTGTTTTAAAATGCCTGTTTCGGAGTTCAACTGCAGCTGTTAAAAATTGGGCGTACGGATACCCTTTTTGTGCCAAAGCTTGCCGTGTTTCGATGGGGGTTGTTTTTAAATAACGGTTAAAATCGCTTTGAATATCGGTAATTGTTTCGATAAGATAAGGGCTTAAGTGGACAGCTTTATCCAAGTTATTTAAATCCATTAAACGTTCGCCGTTGTTTTCAAATTGACGCTGTAATATTTGCCGGTTTGTCCGCGGTTTGCTCTCTTCATATTTCAAAGCCGAAAACGTGGCGCCTTTTAAGGCGGGTTTCGGTGCCCCCGGAGAAGCCGGCGTTTGTATGCCCATCTTTTCAAGTTCCGCCCGCATGTGGGCGCGGATGCCGTTCACTGTGTATGGATTTTTGCTCAGCATCAGCATATATTTGCGTTTAGCGGGCAATTGTTTTTTTAAATCCAATATTTTGATATATAATTCTTGGGCATAGGGGTACCCTTTATCGGATAAGGTTTTTAATAAGCCATCGTTTCGTTGGAGCTTATCAATTGTCTGGTTTAAATCCGAAGAAAAATACCGAATGCGTTTTTTATCGCCATCGGTCAGTTGTTCGGCCGTTTTTAAATCATATAAATTTGGCAAATCCAGTAATATTTTGACGGCGTACGAACACCCCGACGGCGTGGAAAGCATTATTTCGTTTAAATCGTCCAACATGTCAAACATGGTGTGTATCCTTTTTATGAATGGCTAATATTTAAAAACAGTATATCATGAATTTAAAAAAATGAAAATTAATCTTGTGTTTTAGGTCAAAATAAGTGTAAATTAAGGACAGATTTATTAGGTTATATTATTAATAAGGAGAACAACATGAATTTTAAAACATTGGATGATTTTGATTTTAACGGCAAAACCGTTTTTGTACGCGCCGATTTGAACGTACCGGCCAAAGATGGGAAAATTACCGATATGACACGCATTGAACGTTTCGTGCCGACGCTCAAAGAAATTGCCTCTAAAGGCGGGCGCGTTATCGTCGCATCGCATTTCGGACGTCCCAAAGGGCAAGCCAACCCCGAATTTTCATTGAAATTTTTGGTGCCGGCTTTGGAAAAAGCAAGCGGGTTGCCTGTTCAATTTTGTGATGATTGCATTGGTCAAAAACGTGATGAAATGATTAAAAATATGAAAAACGGCGATGTGTTGTTGTTGGAAAATTTGCGTTTTCATAAGGGGGAAGAAGAAAATGACAAAGCTTTTTGTGAAAGTTTGGCAAGCGGCATCGATATTTACATCGACGATGCATTTTCAACGGCTCACCGCGCCCATGCATCTACCGAAGGAATGGCGCATTTATTGCCGCGTGGTGCCGGGCGTTTAATGCAAGAAGAATTGGAAGCGCTCGATAAAGCACTTGGCAATCCTTCCCGTCCCGCGGTGGCTTTGGTCGGCGGGTCGAAAGTATCCACAAAATTGGAATTGCTTGCAAACTTGGTTAAAAAAGTGGATTTTCTGTGCATCGGCGGCGGTATGGCGCACACGTTCTTGGCGGCAAAAGGCATTCAAATGGGCGAAGGGTCCTTGGTTGAACCCGACATGATTAACACCGCTAAATCCATTATGGAAAATGCGGGCAATTGTACTATTGTGTTGCCCGTTGATTTGACATGGGCGGACAAATTCGGCGAAGGCCAAGAAGCTCACGTTTCCGACGCCGACAAAGTGCCGGCCGGCAAAGTATTGATGGACATCGGCCCCAAATCGGCGCAAGAATTCATTGATGTGATTAAAAAATGCAAAACATTGATTTGGAACGGTCCCGTTGGCGCATTTGAAATTAAACCGTTTGATAAATCCACAAACGAAATCGCCGAGGCAGTTGCCAAATTAACAAAAGAAGGCAAATTGGTGTCAGTTGCCGGCGGCGGCGATACGGTTTCTGCTTTGAAAAAAGCCGGCGTTGAACCCGAATTGACCTATGTATCGGCCGCGGGCGGCGCTTTCTTGGAATGGATGGAGGGGAAAGTTTTGCCCGGCGTTGCCATCTTAGAAAAATAGTTTTAATGGTCATCTAAAACGATTTTGGGAAGCTAACCGGTACTATATGTACAGGCTGCTTCCCATAATAATTTTATCTAACTCATTAAAACTTTTTTTCACTAAAATAAAATATCTCATCTAAAACGTTTGTATAAGGGGTACCCTTCAAGTAGTAAAGCCTACGTGAAGGTACCCCGTTTCAATTTATCTAACTCGTTAAGATGACTTTTGGTGTCAGCTTTTTTTAAACGTGGGATACCAATTACCCCTATGGCGAGCAGGCAAGTGGCCATTAAAGAAATCTTCAAAAAGGTATGGTCGGGTAAAAATTTTTCCATTTCTAAAGGAGTGTAAAGTTTTGCCCTATCGTGGTGTAAAAAAAACGGAGCCCATTAAAATAAAAAATTGACAAAAAGTTTGAATGATGTTATGCTTGCTTTAAGAAAAATTAATGGAGCTGGCAATGTCGAAAGAAATCCCTCATAACAAAATGCATGGTAGTGAACAAAACAACGAAATGCCAAAGCGTCAAGAAGGCAATCAAAATGAAACTCATGATAAGGGGATGTCGGCTATTTTTTCATATGGCGCGGGGCATATAAGTGAGCAAAACGGTGACAATCTGAATAACACCATGACCCCCAAAATCGTTTTAGATGTGGCTGAGCTTTATCAAAATCGCGATAATGCGTTTGATGACTGTGTTGAAAGTATTATGAGTTCCATTAACAGTGTCCCGATTGAAAACCGCGAGAATGAACAAGTTGCTTTGGTGGATATGCCCTATAAAATTCAAAAAAATGACTTGTTGGAATTGCGCGTTGCATGTTTTCCTTATGTTCATTATGTGACAAAGATGTACCTGTGCGGCTTGCTTAATGACGAACAAGCAGGTGAAGCTATGGATATTGAACAAAAAATGTTACAATCTGTGCAAGAAAACATGGCGTGTGGCGACGTGGCGGATGTCAGCAAGATGGCAACACCGCATGCTGTTTTGGGACAATTGTCTTTGCCGTTGATACCCGAATTGGTTGATGATTATTTATATCGAATAAATCAAATTTCAATGGTGGCATCGCTTATTGATTTAAACGGCCAAAATTTATATAAACGCCATGCGGATGTTGATAACTATCTGCCAAGAGCAAATATCTTTTCAAACGCGCCGGATGAAACGGCAGGGTGTTGCCATGTTTTGGAAGAGCTGATGTTAATACGCAATGATTTGCTTGTTGTCAGCGGCGAAACACAATCGTTATTAAGTCAAACGGCTGAAACACTCTATCGGCACGTGGTGGGTGAAATGTTGGCCAATGTCCCTGAACATCCGCTAAATCCCGGTGTGGGGGTCAGAACCGTCTACATGAATAGATATTTTCAAACGCTTATTCGCGATGTAGTCACGCCTTATGATAACAATACGGTTGCTGAAAATTTGTTGCGGGCCGTGAAATCTGTGCGCCGCGATATCAAGCGGAATCATTTTGCGCAGTTCACTGATGAATTGGATTTGCAAGGGGAAGACTTACGTCCGTGGCAGGATATTTTTGCATCCGCTTGCGATAAGGCCTTTTTGGATATGAAAAAATACTATGCGCCGCATTTATCCGCATTGAAACGGCAAAAAAAGATAAGTTCACAAGCTAAACCTGTTCAGCGTTCGAACGGTAACGGACAGGGTCATTCGCGTACAGAATAAAGGAGATTAAAATGGCTCAAGACAAAAAATTATTCAGCGATTTGTTTCAAGATACGAAACTTGAAAAACGCTTAGCAGACCCCGATGACCGCAAAATTGTCGAAGACACGTTGACGCATTTGTTTGAACTGCGCGCCTTAAAGCCGATGCGCCCGTTAACGCCCGGCGATATTGCATATTTTGTGTCAGATTTTGAGTATGCCTCTCTTTATTACTTATGCGGATTAATGACACGTGAAGATGTAAATAGCTACGAAAACTTCTTTGACGCTGACATTGAAAAACGTTTTCCCAAAAAGGTATTGGATGCCGTTTATGATTTGCAAGAGGCTTTTGAGATTAAATCAATTGAACTCAATGCTATTGAAGCGGATATGACGGGCGGCGAATTGGCCGAGGCAGATTATTTTGATATGGAAAAAGAAGCTGTTAAGGGGCAAGTGCCATACGATTTTATGTCTGATTATACCAAAATGAGGAATTATCAACTCGTCTTAAATTATTTTTCAAAAATCGATGTGGGCGAACACTTTGTTGACGCAAACGTGTATTTAAGTGATGCTCTGTCAGGTACATTGATGAATGCCATAAATGCGTTACGTCATTTAACACATTCATTTGACAATGATGAGATTGTGTCGCGCGTTTTGGCTATGTGCGAATTGTTTGAATCGGTTGCCTGCTATGAAGACAATTATGGCGCAATGACCCCCGAAATGATAAAGTCAAATTTAAAAGACGTTGACGTTCATTTACGAAACGGCATTTTGCATATATGCAAGGGCGATGAAGTTAAAAAAACAAAATATTTGCAATTGTTGGATTTGTTAACAAAACCCAAAAAAGATATTGAGTTTTTGGACATTGAAAAGCGCCAAAAAGAAGATGAAAAAGACCGCGAGGCTTTCTTACAAAAAATTTGGGGTAAAGAACCGCCGTCCAAACCAACTTTAAATGAAATTGATTTTGCTGTCGGCGAAGAAATTTTACAAACGATGGCCTCAAACATCGGCAAAACGCACGAAGACATTGAACCCGATGATGTGTTGATTTATTTGACGGATACAAATGCGGCCAATTTGTATTATACTTGCGGGTTTTTATCGGAGCAAGAATATAAAGTTTTTTACCGCGTTATGACAGATTTGGAACAAGCTTATGACAGCGGTATCGAAAAAGAGCGGTTAAAAGATTTTAAATTGCCCGAGTTGTTGGATAAAGCGTGTGAAATGAATCCGAATATCAGTTCGAATGACAGACGTCGTATTCGCGCGTGTTATGAAAACTTCTGTCATGTTGTGGAATATTTTAAAGATGCGTGTGAAGTTAAATTGTTGGCCGAAGGGATAACAGACGGCGAAAATGACAAATATAATCTGACAAATCCGAAAGGTATTTTCGCCTCTTCTAAACCCTTCGCAAACAACAATTTTGTACGTGTTTACCACATCGCTAAAATGCTTAATGCTTCGGATTGTACCGCGCATGGGGAAGCATTTGATAAATCCAGATTGTTGTTGACGTATTTAAGTGATTATTATTTCCATGATGCACTTAAAAAAATGCGTGTCGAAGGTGAAAGGGCTGAAGCGGCCGGTACGCAAACATCGGTGCGGGTGATGAATGATTACCTGTTTGGTATTACGCAAAAATGTACGTTGTCGGACAAACGGGTGGCACATGTGGCGGATTTGCTTGTCGGCCACACGCGAAAAGCATTGGGGATGACGTTGAAAAATGCTCAAACTCAAACGGCGCTTGCCCGTTTTGATGCCGTGATGGGGGCTGAAACAATTTCGCGCATTGTCGAGGACAGTTGGAAACGCATGGGTATTTTAAACCCTGCATTAGCAACTTCTTACAGACAAGAAAGATAAATTTTTTAAGGGAATTAAAAAGTGCCATATACACTTCAGGATATAAAAAAAGAAATTGTGCAAATTCAATCGGCGGTGGATAATTTGCCCACTGTAGTCTTTCAACAAATGGATGTTGGGAAAAGTTGTCTTAATGATTTGAAAATCGCGGCATTGATGTATGCTCCGGACCATTCGTTGTTGTATTTGTGCGGTTTGATTTCTAAAATTGATGCAGACTTGTGCCAAGGGGAATTCCGTGCAATCCAAAGGGTGATGCCGTCGCCGGATAAACACGCAGAATTTGCAAGGCCTTATTTTAAACGCATTGAAGAATTGACGCCTTGTTTCAGCGATGTTTTCGCAAAGTTGCAAGACGGGGATTTGAACTTAGCGCCGCCAATTAAAAACAAGTTTATGAAATATATTAAAAATATGCGCCGCGCGGCCGCTTTGTATGAGCTGACTTTTTTAAATACACACGGCCTTAAATATGATTTAGACGATATTTTGCCGACACCGCGCCAAACGGCAGAGGTGGCAAAAGCCAGGAAAGTTATGGGTGTCGGAGACAAATCAAAAGGCAATGATGAAGCTGCACAACCGGTTGATGCATTAGATGAAAATTTTAATTTGCTCTGGTCTATGGCACTGACTGTGCGCGGTTTAAGGGGGAAACATCACAAAGCGCAAGCATTGTTGGGCATTGCGGCAATTAAACATTTTTGCGCGGCAGCCGATTGCCTTTGCGATGTTCAAGAAGACGCCTTTAATCCGTTTGTTCAATTACGTACCCGCAAAATGGCGTCTTATTTTAAAAAATTGGTGCCGCAAACACTTGAGTTGACTCCTTTGCAAACACGCAGTGTTACGTATGCTTTGATTGGACAAGTAAGGGCGGCTTTATTGGCATCGACGCACGATCAAGGATGGCGTGATTATTTGACCGGTTGGTATGACGCTTGGACGCATCCGTTTGTGGCGCGGCAACCCAAAACAATCTTAAACGGCACCGTATTTAATAAAATTAAATTGAACACGGATTTAAAAAAACATTTGCGTTGAACAAAGCATTTTTAAAAGCTTATGCAAAGGATAAATAATGGAAAAAACAACCGCTGAAATGCAAACAAAATATCTTGAAATCTGTGCGCCGGTATTGCAACAAATGCATCATGCTTTAAAGCCGATGATTCAAGCCGATGAAACATTGTTGGATAATTTTAACGCAAGCAAAATGATGATTAAAGTTTTGGCCGATGCCGGCGAAATAGATGCTTTATATCAGTGTGGATTTTTGACGGAGCCCGGTTATGAGTATTGTTTAAAAGCGGTGGAAGAAATGAAACGGGCCCAATTGACGACCTTTAATGAAAAGGGGCAGCAATTTGTCGTTGAACCGCCCGCATTAAAAGTGGCCAAATATTTAAAGGGTAAAAACGAATATGTACCTTTTGATTTGGCGGATACGGATTATGTTTTTATGATGCAAGGTGCTGCTCAATTATTTGAAATGTTGCATTATAACCGTGCATCTTTTCAAACGGATTTGTCAAAAGAATTGCCGCAAAAAGCATGGCATTTAGGAACGGATAAGGATGAAACGGCCTATATGTTATTGTTTCATTTAACGGCATTAAGCCATGGTTTAAAACGCGTTTTGCCTGCGCACAGACTAAGCAAAAAAACGCAACTTTTATTGGATTCCCTTATCACGGATTTTTTTCAAAGGGCGTGTGCTACACTTTTTGATGAAGGCAAAAAGCGTTATGCCCGTTTTCAAAATGGCGAACGGCCCATGCAAAATGCCATTCAAGGCTTCCCGCGCAATTTAAGTAGGATTGAAAAAGCGGTAGGACTTAAAAAAAGCGAACGGATGATGGCATTGGGCTTTATTTTTGAACACTTCAGCGGTACGTGTTTGGCATACAGCGATAATCGGCAAACCATGTTATTGAGCGGTTTGGTTTATGCGATGCGTGATGAAATTGAACGGAGTGATTTTTCAAAATTATTTTCTAAAGATAATCCGAATGCGAAAAAATTGGGCTTGATGCGCAAACTTCAAGTATTAAAGTGGTATGATGCCCATACGGCACCTTTTTTAAAATATGTTCCTCGGCATGTACAAACGGGTGTGAACAAAGCATTTAGAAATTCAGGGTATGATAATAACTTCAAGGAAAGGGGATAAACCTATAAGGGTTTGCCTTATCTTAGGGAGGGTTATCAAATAACAGATGCAAAGGGTTGCAAATAATCCTTGACATTTTGATAAAATTGATATAAAAGCTTAAAATCATCTGATGGCGGAAGTAGCTCAGTTGGTAGAGCCCCGGTTTGTGGTACCGGTTGTCGCGAGTTCGAGCCTCGTCTTTCGCCCCATTAAAAAGCCTTGTAAATCAAGGCTTTTTTATGACGAAAAGGATGGCAAGAACTCATAAGGGCTTCATCCTATAAAATAATCCGAGGGGATTGTTTTTAGGGCGATAAGCAATGAAACTTGGCGCGCGAATGAAAAAACTTTTGAAATTCGTAAGCCTTTGTTGGGATTGCACGAAACGTTCCATGAGGAAAAGTGTGCCTCGTCTTTTGCCCCATTAAAAATTTAATCAGAGTTTTGAGAGGAAGGCAGACGGAAAACGCGTTGGGACCGTATCCTATTAAAACAATTCATCTGTGCATCCATCCCCATTTGTTTGGAAGATTTTGATATGAAATTATTTGCCGCTTTAATAATAGTTTTTATGTGTGTCATTTCTTTTGCAACGGCATCGGATGCGACATTATCCTCAGCTGGGGGAAATTTATCTACAAAATCCGATAAAAAGGATGACCTGCCCAAAATTGCCATCTTATATATTGCAACGGGTCGTTACATTGTTTTTTGGGATGAATTTTACAAAAAAATGGAACAAAATTTTTTATCCGATTATCCGAAAACTTATTTTATTTGGACCGATGCGACGGATAAAAAGTTTCCATCCAACGTAAAAAAAATCTATCAAAAACAACTTGAATGGCCGCTGATAACTTTAAAACGTTTCGAAATGTTTATGGAGCAGGCAGAGCAGCTGAAAGATTATGATTACATTTATTTTTTAAATGCCAATATGTTGCCGATGCGTCCGGTCGGGGATGAAATTTTGCCGACTGAAGAACAAGGTATAACTGTTGTTATGCATCCCGGATATTACAAAGTTTCCAATAACCATCTTCCCTATGACCGCAACCCAAACTCTGAAGCGTATATCCCGCTTGGACAAGGAAAAATGTATGCTATAGGCGGATTCAATGGTGGTCGGGCGAAAGCATATTTGAAATTGATTAGCGATTTGAATCAGGCCACTGAAAAAGATGCTCAAAATCAGATTATGGCAAGGTGGCATGACGAATCGCATTTGAATAAATATATTTTGGATAAAAATCCGCTGGTTCTTTCACCGGCTTATGGTTATCCTGAAGAAGGGTACCATTCTTTAATCGAATTTAAAGACAATTATAAAATGTTGATTTTGGATAAACGCAAATTTGGCGGACATAACTATTTGCGAGGTATTATAGATAAGCCCAAGCCTTGATTTTTTGGATAAATTGAGTGTTAATGTTGTGTGCGTTTTTGTAAATCGGCAAAATTTCAAGTAAATCAGCCTTGAATTTTACTACCGTGAACGAAACACATTTTGACGTTTAAATTATCATCTAAAACACTTAAGTTTGCAAAATATCCCTTTTGTATAAAGCCATAACCTTTAAGATTGAACAATTTTGCCGGATTCCCGGTAGCGGCCATCAGCGCGCTTTTAAGGGGAAACCCGAAAGCTACCAAATTTTTAACGCCGTCGGCCATTGAAATGTTGGCACCGACCAATGTGCCGGATTGTTTTTTGTAAAAGGCTCCGTCTAAACATATTTCTTCACCGTCCACCATGGCAGATTTTATATTTTGCTTAGTCATTTTAAGCGAATCGGTAACCAAGATGATTTTATCTTCCGGTTTGCATCGCCGTACAATGCGTAGAGCTGCCGGGTGGACATGATGTCCGTCGGCAATGATTTCGCAAGAAGCGGCATCATTGTCTAAAATAGCACCGACAACGCCCGGGGTTCGATGGTGCAGTCCGCTCATGCCATTATAAAAATGTGTCGCATGCAAGATGCCCAAATCAAATGCTTTTTGCATTTGTTCATAAGTGGCGTTGGTATGGCCCGCTTGCATCACAATGCCGTTGTCGGCGCAAAAAGCGGCCAGCTGTTCCAAGTTGTCCAATTCGGGCGCCACGGTGATGGATTTGATGGTTCCGTTTGAAGCGTGCCACAAATCGGTCAAATATGCGATATCAATCGGTATAATGCCTTTTGTCGGTTGAGCCCCTTTTTTAGCGTGTGATAAGAATGGCCCTTCCAAATGAATACCTAAAATCCGAGCGCCTTGTTCGTGGCCGATAACATCGGCGATTGTTTTGACGGCGCAGAGCAATTCATTTTTATCGTTCGTTAGGCGCGATAAAGTTGCAAAAAAGCCTGTCGTTCCAAAACGGGCCAAATTTAATGACATGTTTTTAAGGGCGTCTGCTGTTGCATCCAACGCTTCACACCCATTAAATCCGTGAATATGTGTATCAATAAATCCCGGAGTAACCCATGCACCGTTTAAATCGATTCGGTTTGCGTATTCCTCTTCGCTGCCAGTGCCGTGAAATACATGCGCTATTTTATCATTTTTAAGCAATACGGCACCATTTTGAATAAACGTTTTTCCGGTAAATATGCGGCAATTGTAAAGTAAAGTATAAGACATAAAAACACTTCCTTTATCGTACAATTTATTTTGCTCTTTTTATAATGTACTCCCAAACAAGCGTTTAAGTAAAGAAAACTTTAGTCCTTAAAACGCGACATTTAGAGACATTGTATAGCCGAAATGGCCGCTGGAGGTCAAAGTCGGGTGAGATTGCAATGAAAAGTTTTGTTTATTTTTGGATGTATCGCTCCAAATAAAATCGGCCGCTTCGGTTATCGGATCCATTGCCCAAAGGGCGGCTTTGCCTAATGCTTTGGAATCCCACAATTCATAATCGTTTTCTATGATATGGCGTTTGGCAAGGTAAAACCCTTCACCTATAATTGCACCGCCGACGGGTGTAACGATTAAGTCTTGAATGGATGGTTTTTCGGCAAACGCTTCAATACCGCATTCCCAAAAGAAAGTTGACAAGGCGAAAGAATATAAAAATGAATCAAAGGCATCCGCGCCAGCCGACCGTGCGCCCATATAATATAACGCACCGACGTACGGGTGGGCGATATAGTTTAAAAAGAAATCGTCTTTATCCCACACAGGGCCGCCTGAAACATTATCCCACCATTTGGAAAAAGGGCTTTTGCCGTCGTCTTCCCAATTGGTAAAACTGGACGGCATCAAGTATAAAAATCCCATAGTTGCAACGCCCGCGCCCACCAAAACAAATGTATTGCGTTTTAATTTATGTGAATCCAAATAACTTTCATTCAATGAATATGGGTAATCGTAAATGGTTTTAACGGGCGTTGTTGGTTTTTCATAGACAATATTCGGGTTGTCCCCATTAAGGGAATAATAAATGCTTGGAACAACATCCACCGAAACACTTTGTTCATCATAGGCGGCCGCCGTTGTTTGAAAAACTAAAAAAACGCTTGCAAAACCAATCAGAGCGTTGGCACAATTTTTAAAAAAAAGATTTGTAATACTCATTTGGGACATATTTATCATTTTGTTTAAAGTTGACTAAAGAAGGCAAGTCTGATACCAGATCCGCATACGATTGTACTCATATTTATACGGTTTTAACATAATTTGCAAGCATAAAATTAAGCTGCCGGAAGTACTTATATTATTTTTTTTGCAAAAATTGGATTTCTTTGCAAAATATGATTATATGTGATAAAATCCTTACAGGGAGATAGTGTATGGTTAAATACTTATCCATTTTTGCCGTTTGTTTCATTTGTGGATTTTTGTTGTGGCAACGATTGTTGTCCCCGCTGGCACCGGATAATTTTACACAGCGCATATACAAAATTTTTTTTGATTTGTTTGATAATCGCCCTGTTGAACAACGATATGTTACCTTAAATTTGTCGGGCGGTCTTGGCAACCGAATGTTCCAATACGCCTCAGCCTATGCCTATGGCAAAGAGCATTATAAAACGGTCGTTGTTGCGGGCGGTTCAGAAATTTTTGAGCGCGCCTTTGGTATACATTTAAATCGTTTAGATAAAAACGACGTTCGCTTTTTCCCTGCCATGCCCGCGATTCGCCGCAAAACGATTTCGGCCACGATGCATATGGGAAATGGGGGTAATTTTTTAAGCAATCCCGATATCATAATGATGCACGGGTATTTTCAAAATGAAAAATTTTTTAAAAAATATGCTGCGGCTATTCGCAAGCTTTTCACTTTCAAAGGCGGTTTATCTCCTGAAAATAAAAAATTATTGGCGTTAATAAAAGGTCAAAATGCCGTTTCGGTTCATATACGCCGCACGGATTATGTCAATTATGGATATTATTATGTATTATCTGTCGGTTATTATAAACGCGCAATGAAATATATGGACGCCCATGTTGATAAGCCGCATTTTTATATTTTTTCCGATGACATTAGTTGGGTGGAAAATAATATGGAATTTAATTACCCGCATACATTTGTCAAAACGAATCGGGGAAACGACAGTTATTTGGATATGTGGTTAATGAGCGAATGCAAACATAACATCATCGCCAATTCGACTTTTTCATGGTGGGGTGCTTGGCTTAATAAAAATCCCGAAAAAATCGTGATAGCGCCCGATGTGTGGGGATTTAGTACGGATCCTTATGAAAAAACGCAAAAACTTGTCAATGAAATAGTTCCCAAAGAATGGATTATTATATCAAATATACCCAAAGGCGAAGAAGATTAAAAATACTTTAGTCTATACTTTACATTCATCTAAATTCATTTTATGATGTATGCCAACAGTCAGTAATTACCCTAAAATATGAAAGGACCCCAAAATGGTAAAATCACTTAAAGGTACGCAAACTGAAAAAAACTTGTTGATTTCATTTGCCGGCGAATCGCAAGCCAGAAACCGGTATACTTTTTTCGCATCGAAGGCGAAAAAAGAAGGTTATGTTCAAATTTCACAAATTTTTGAAGAAACTGCGGCTCAGGAAAAAGAACACGGCGAACGGTTTTTTAAATTTTTGGAAGGGGGAGATTTGCAAATTACCGCTTCGTTCCCTGCCGGCATGATTCGTACAACGTTGGAAAATTTGCAAGAGGCGGCTATGGGCGAATATCATGAAGCATCCGATATGTATCCGGAATTTGCCAAAACGGCCGATGAAGAAGGATTCGGTGAAATTGCCGAGGTTTTCCGTGCCGTTAGTGTTGCCGAACGGTACCATGAATTGCGTTTTAAAGAATTGGCCGAAAATATTAAAATGGATCGCGTGTTTAAACGTCCGCAAAAGGTAACTTGGCGTTGCTTGAATTGCGGTTACATTCATGAAGGTGAAAGTGCGCCGGAAATTTGTCCGGCCTGCGCGCATGCGCAAAGCTATTTCGCGTTGATTTGCCGCAATTGGTAAATTTTTACCGTAAACACTAATGTTTTATGCAAGAGGCAGGATGAATGTCCTGCCTTTTAGAATTAAAAAATAAGCATAGGGGCAAAAACTTTAACATAAAGGGATGAATGTCCCGGCTTTCGAATTAAAAAATAAGAACCCGCAAGCAGGTTCTTATTGTACATAGCATTTGCTATAATCTTCGTACATTAAATATAATTATCGTATATGAATGTAACACAAAATCCTTTCAGAAAATTATTGAAAATCCTCGTGTACTTGCCCTATACAAAGTGTTTATGACAACTCTTATTTAAAAGAAGTTAAAGGCACCGCCTTTTTTCTTTTCTTTGGCTTTGCGGGCGGGCGCTTCTTTATAAGCTTCAAGCGCTTGTTTCCCCGCTGCAATTTCTTCGGGCGTTGCTGCTTCTTCAACGGCTGTAATGGCGGTGGCAACCGTAACCTTTAAGGACGGGTCTTCCGTTTGGCTTGCCAACATTAACCACTTATAACATTCAGGCACGCTCGGGTTTTCCATGCCGCGCCCTTCGCAATAAAAATTAGCCAATTGGAAACGTGCATAGTTGTCATTAATGGCGGCACCTTTATTGTACCATTTTAACGCTTCGGCGTCATTTTTAAAGCGGCTTTGCAATAAGTCTCCGAAATAAGCATAAGCCGAGGTGTTGCCGTTTTTGACCGATTCTTCAATAATTTTTTGTATCGGTTCCAAATCGCCCGTTTTCAATGCCGTATTAATCAATTCGGGCGTTATGCCGTATTTTGAACCGTCCGTCAACAAAACCGAACCCGCTTCAAGGCGTTTTTGGGTTGTTTCGGAATCGTTAAAGCCCGGGATAATCGGTGTCGGCGTGGATAACAAATCTTCCTTAGGCACGGATTGTTCGGGCGTAATCGGACGCCATTCGCGAGCGGCGCGTTGACGGGCGATTAACACATCGCCTTTGCCCAAACGGGTTGCAATTTCTTCACGGCGTTTGGCCGCTTCGGAACCAATTTCATCGGTGTTATAAGCGGCAATAATGCTATACCATGCATATGCATCGGGCATGTTTGCCAATCTCGGGTCGTTAGATTGCAAATCCGCCAAATCTTTTTGAGCCAGCACATATCCTTGGTTAGCCGAACGGGCCAGCCATTTCATGCCGTTTTCAAAATCCTGTGTGGTGCCGCGTCCGTGCAGGTAAGCAAACGCCAACTTGTGTTGGGCGCGTTTATCGCCCCTTAAAGCGCCCAACAGGTAATAACCGAACGCATAAGTATATTCTTTTTCAACGCCGCCTTCACCTTTTGCATACATTTCGCCCAATTGGTAAAGCGCGTCGGCATTGCCGTTATAAGCCGATTTTTTCAAATATTCCAACGCGACTTCCTGATTGTTTTCAATACTTGTATCACTCAGCGCACGTTTGCCCAAAACGGCGGTTGCTTCTTGATTGCCGAGCGCATCAGCCTTTTGATACAGTTCAAGGGCTTTTTTTTCATCCTTATCAACCCCCAAACCTTCATCATACATTTTGGCCAAGTAAAAAGTCGCCGTCGGATTGCCTTCATCCGTTAAATAGGTAAATTCTTCAAATGCCTTTTGATATTGTTGGGTATCATAGGCTAAAATGCCTTCGGGCAAACCGGCATAGGCGGCGGACGTGAAAAGGGTTGTACTTAAAAATGCAAAAAGAAATTTAGCTTTCATAATGTCTCCTAAGTTAAAATATATTTAACTATAGCATGGGCTTTGATTAATGTAAATGTTTTTTTGGATCAACGGCTTTTGTTCTATAACGCACTTCAAAATGCAGTTGCGGCGATTTAACGTTGCCCGTTTGGCCGACCGTCGCGATTTTTTGCCCTTTGTCCACCACATCGCCGACATCGACGCATAATGTATCGGCGTGGGCATAAGCGGTCATAAAATTCTTTTCGTGTTTCAACAATATCAAATTGCCGTATCCTTTTAATTCATTGCCGGCATAAACGACAATGCCCGATTCGGCCGCTTTGACGGTCGCACCCTTTTGGGCGGCTATGTTGATGCCGTCATTTTTAACACCATGGCCTTTGCCGCCGTAATTGGAAATAATTTTCCCTTTTAGCGGCCATGCAAAGTTAACTTTTCCTGTGGCAACAAATGGTTTTTTAAGCTTTTTCGTTTCGGGCGTTTGTTGGACCGATACACTCTTTGCAGGGGATTTTAAGGTTGTTTTTGAGGCTGTCTTGGCCGTAACGCCTTTTGAAACAGCCGGTTTTGCGGGACTCAAAGGAGCTTTGGCGGATTTTACGGGTGTCTTTTTAGCGGCCGTTTTGGTTTTGTTGCTTTGTACGGATGTTTTGCCATCCGCCTTTTTGGAAGTATTTGCGCTTTTACCCGTTTGAACGATTTTTTTAGTCCCCGTGTTTCCACCTGATGAAGAAGTTTGGACAGGCGTGCTCCCGCGCGGTACATTTAAACTGGTTCCCGGTTGCAATTCGGTCGGGTCATCAATGCCGTTATGTTTGGCCAACTCTTCGGCAGTCGTATCATATCGTTTGGCCAATGAGTACAGTGTGTCGTTTTTTTGAACATGAATAACGGGGATTTGTTGATAATTTGCAACCATCGGCACTTGATACCTGTTACAAGCGGGCAGGGCGCAAAAAAGCAACAAAAAAATAAGTTTTATTTTAAACATGCAGCCATTATACGAATCTTTAGGGGCAAATGCAATGATAAAAAAGGGTTATCTCTTGCACGCCCGCGCGGTAAAAATTGATTTTTCAGATTGTATAATAAATAAAAATGAGCGAAAAAACAATTTACAACGTTGGATTTATCCCAACACGCATCTACGCGCCACCGGCATAAACATCATTTAATCCAATTTTGCAAATAAATTATATCCCGCCATGCATCTGTACTCCCCAGGCATAAACGGCAGGGGCGTCTGGACTGTCCATTCTTCCTTAATCAAATCGTGGTTTGCACCCGCCCACTCGTAAACGGTTGGGGCATCTTGGATTATGGCAGAGGCATTTCACAATATTGAATTGTATTTGCAAACACAATGCCTTTTCCCCTCAACCCATCCCTGTGATTATCATGGCAATACGAAGTGACATTTGTAAAAAACGCCTCCACATATAAGCAGAGGCGCCGTAAATCATTTAATTTCTTAAATTATTTTTTTGTTCCTTTGGAACCGCATCCACATCCTGGCATAGTAACTCCCCTCCCTTCGGTGTTTGGTTGATAAACGTACCTACATATTAAACGTAAGAGTGATTTTCCCCCTTGTCAAGTGCTTTTATATCTGCTAAAATCAAATTCATGAAAAAGGCATTCTTATGTATTATATTGTTGTTTTTGGGGGCTTGCGCACCTAAAAACCCGTTAACCGACTTTCGATTTCAAACTGTAACGGCACCGCCATATGTTGTTGCTTCATGGTATAAAATTGAAAAACAAGGCGATGTTCTGCGCGTTTATATTGAAGGCGATGGGACCGTTTTAAATGCTGACGGTAGTATCAGCGCTAACCCGACGCCGACTGACACCTATCTCAGACAGCTTGCTTCGGCCGATCCGAATCCCAATGTAGCGTACTTGGGGCGCCCTTGCCAATATTTGCAAGCGGGTCCATGCAATGAAGAAGATTGGACGAGCGGACGGTATGCAAGCAAAATTGTTGACAGCATGGAAGAAACGGTTTATGGGCTGATGAAAAAAGCGCGTACAAATAAGGTTGTTTTAATCGGCTATGACGGTGGCGCTCAAATTGCGGGGCTGATTGCCGTGCGTTTCCCACAAGACAATGTGGAAGTCATTACCATCGGCGGCATTTTGGACCATTATGCGTGGACACAATATCACAAGCAACCGCCGTTGATTAAGTCGATGAACTTGGCCGATTACAAAAAACGCTATGGCACGTTGAAACAGCACCACTTCGTGGGGGGCAAAGACAATGTTGTGCCGCCGGCTTTGGTTCAGGAATTTGTTGCGGATGAAACAACTGTGATAGTTGTGCCCAAAGCAACGCATGAAAAGGGGTTTGAAGCTGTTTCAAAACAAATTTACAAAATTGGAACGGCTCTATAAAAAAACATGTGTTGATGATGAGTGCGGGATAATGTTGCCTCTTAAGGTACAAGATTCGTATTCGTCACGGGAAATATGTTAAGGGCATTGCCCGAAAAGGAGTTGATTTTTATGCAAAAAACAGTGTGGATTTTAGCCGATAACAGGGCAGGGAATGTCAACCAGCTGGTTGGTATTGCCGAAGAGCTTTCAATGCCGTTTGAACATAAAGATATTGTGTACAACCAATGGGTTAAGTTGCCTAATTTAATGCGTGGGGCATCGTTAATCGGTGTTGCCAAAGAATCGGCCGCCAGGTTGCAAGCGCCATGGCCCGATGTTGTTTTAAGTGCCGGGCGCCGGACGTTCCCGATAGCCAGATGGATTAAAAAAATGTCTAAGGGACATACCAAAATCGTTCAAGTGATGAACCCGGGCGTTGCGGGATTTAACGAGGCGGATTTGGTGGTTTTGCCACTTCATGACCAATATAAAGGGCACGCCAAAAACGTGATGCAAGTTTCGGGGACGCCACATGCGATAACGGCGCAAAGATTGGCCAGCGAACGAGCCTATTTTGAAAAGAAATTTGCCCCGATGGCTGAGCCGCGTTTGGCTTTAATTGTCGGCGGTGCGACAAAAAATAAACCTTTCACAAAAGAAATGGCCGATAAATTGGTGGATGGCGTATTGGCGCTTAAGCCGGGTTCGATTATGTTGACTTCGTCGCGGCGCACGCCTCAAGAAGTGGTCGATGTTTTGCGTGAACGTTTGCCCAAAAACACGTACTTTTACCAATATGGCGACAAGGGGGAAAACCCGTATTTTGGATTGCTTGCATGGGCGGATATGATTGTCGTGACGGGCGATTCGATGTCGATGTGTTCGGAATGTTGTGCGACAACGGTGCCGGTTTATATTTTTGCTCCCGACGAAATGATGAGCGAAAAACATAAACGTTTCCATAAAGAATTGTATGTGGGCGGTTATGCGTCGGCTCTGGGTGGCAAAATGACGTTTTCGAAAAAAGGTGGCGGATTTAATCCATCCAAAAAAATTGCGTATGCTATTGCAGAACTGTTGGAAAAATAGCTTATTAAATTGGAAAAATAGCCTATTAAATAGGTTTCTCAAATTAGATTGCCCAACTTAAGGCACATTTTTAACTTTATATAAAGTCGGCAAATCAAGAAATTTCCGTAAATTAATGGATATGCGTTGATAGGGTGGAATTTTAAGGCCGTGTGTGTTTATATCAATCTTTATTTGTGTCATTTTGATTATCGGATTCAACCATGGTGGGTTGTTTAACGGACGACGGTTTTATCCCCACAATGCCCCAAACGATTGTGTAAATAAAAAAGAATAAAGAAATAAAACCCAATAAAAAATATACTGTTTTGTTCATAGCTATTCCTTGCAGATGTGAATTTTTTTGCTTATTTTTTCAAAATTTGTCACAGAATTTGATTGTAATATTTGACATTTATCACATTTTGACAGCTGCATGTCATCCTTATCGCCTTGCATATGAGTTATCATTTTTTGCATCATTTAATTGAGGTTTGTTTACTTTTGATGCACAATTACACCGTCTTTAACAACGGCTTTGATGGCCGGCGTGGAAAATACCCCATGCCCGTGATTAGCCACTTGACCCATTGCACCGTTCCATGCCTTAATACCTTTTAAATACATAGCCGCCGCTTCGGGTGTTCCCGAATTTTCAAAGGCATTGATTAACAAAGCCGCTGCATCATAAATATTGCCGGTGCAGATAGTGGAATCGGTTTTGCCTTTATTTTGTGCATGGATGCGTTGTTCCAAATCTTTGGAAGCTTGACCAAAGGTAACGAATTCTATTCCTTCGGCTAAACTTAAATCATGAAGGTTTTCCAACGTATGGTTTGACGTAATGGGCGTAATGATTTCTTTTTCTTTAATCGTTTTAAGGACGGTTTCCAATTCGGGTGACTTAATGGCTGTGATATAAATTTCCGGCAAATATAGCGCTGATTTATCAATAATATTGCCGATATCTTTTTCATGCGGTTGAATGACAATCATATTGACGGTCATTTTTTGTTTGGCAAGCGCATCAAACAATGCATCTGCCATTTCAACATAGCCCGCTTCGTTGGTGTAAATAACGGAAACGTTTTGGTGTGTGTCTTTTAACATTTTCGCAAGCAATGCCGCTTCATCTTGAGGCGCCGTCGAATGCACAAAATTATAAATGCCGTCGGCTATTGCGGTATCCGATGCGCATACATTCATATGCAACACTTTGTCGCGTGTCGCTGTCAAAGCTGTTAATTTACCGTATTCGGAGGAAAAATCCACAATAGCTTTGACTTTGTCCAATTTGACAAACTTCGTGTTGACATTGGTGGCGGTTACGGCATCCGAAGCGTTGTCTTCGATAATGAATTCGTATTTATTTTTAAGTGGCTGTGCAGCCATGTCGGCTCTGAAAACTTCCAAAGCCCCTTTCATTGCGATGCCGATAGGAGCATATTCGCCCGTAAGAGGCAAACTGACGCCGATTTTAACAACGGGCGTAATTTTTTTTTGATAATGTGGTTCCAAATAGGCTTTCCCGACAATAAACGCCAAAGTCATCACGATAATTAAACCCAAAAACGCTTTTAAACGGACCTGCATATTTTTTCTCCATACTCGTTAATTTATTTTTAATTATGGCTTTTTATAATGATATTGTCCAGTAAATTCTATGCTTTTATTTATCTTTGAGATTTTATCTTATTGGTTTGTTAAGTGGCTGTGGGTTGAATGAACGGCCATATAGTTAAAAAATTCGGAGCGCACTTGTCGAGACAGTAACTGAAAAAAACTCGTAGAGGGCGTATCGTATCATTTTTATAACTTGCTTGCGTATGCGGCAAATAGGAAAATATATTTTATTTGGACAGTAACTGTTGCCCTGTCAAGTGATTTGTATAATCATACGGATATTGTTTTCTCAGCCGGCAGATAAACTTTTTTGCAGCACGTGTAAAATTCTAAGTAATTTCTGTAATCGCGCGGATATTGCCGTTGCGGTTAATTTGCACGACGCGTAACTTATCTTTCATTTCGCGCAATGTTTTTTCGCGGTCAGTCGTGGGGTAGGTATGCAAAATACGCCCTAAGAAAGCTTTATAGGCTGCATCGGGGCTTTCGGCATGGATGGTTGCAAAACAGTTTTTATGACCCGACCCCATCAATTCCCACAACGCGCCCGCATTGGATGTGGATACCTCACCGCCGATAATCGCATCGGGTGTGAAACGCACAGCCAAGTCAATTACTTGGCGGTAATCAAATTTGTTGGTCAATTGTGTACGCGGTAACACAATATGCACACGATTTTTATGTGGCACAATCAATTCGCGCGTATCTTCAATTGTTAAAATGCGTTCGTGTTCGTCCAACAAACGTATCAAGTTGTTTAAGAATGTCGTTTTACCGGTGGCCGTTGCACCACTGACCAAAATATGGTCGCCGCGTTTAATCGAAAGCAAAAGACGCTCATACGGGTCATCGGGGTCTTCGACATCCAATAATTTATTGAGCCGTTTTAAGCGGCCGCCTTGGACAAGGCCGAAATCATCCATCGTGATGGATAAATCTTCTTTATACACACGAATGGCCATCGCAATGCCGCCCAAAACTTCGTCGGTTGTATCGTATTGAACGTTTTTGCCGGCAATTCCGGAAAAACGGTGACCACCGGGCAAGGTAGCATAAACGGTCGGCGATTCGGTCATCGGATTGTACATTAAATCGTTTGAATTGGCGATGATATACATGATATTGTTTAAGTATTCCCGCGTCAATTTGGGGTCTTCGCGATAATGCCACGGATAAGCATACTTACCACGCAAACGCAACCAAATGCCGCCGGGAGAATTTATCGCAACTTCTTCGACGTCGTCTTGCGTGTACCAAAAGGACAACGGCCGCAAAGCAGATTCCAGAACTTTATAAACTTCTATAGGTATATCTGCCATGGGCCGTTCTTCCTTTCTTAGAACATGCTTGAACTTGTCGTTGATTTTGGCAAGACAGGTTTCGACACGCGATTCGACAAATCAGACGGGACAGTTTGTGTATTTTGCGTCCCGGTATCACCCGACGAGCTGATAACTTCTTCTTCAGAGCCGTCATAAACAGCGTCATCTGGACCGATGACTTCTTCGCCGTCCATACCAACTTCTCCCGAATTTACATAGGCATCTCCCGGGTTATAATATTCGCCCGCACCGCCGTTTGTTATTTGCTCATTCGGATTGTTGCGTTTATCAACCCAGCTGGAAGTTTTGGCATTTTGAGCCGATGTGGGTTGTTTGCCGAACGATTTATCGTATTCTTCTTCATCGTCATTTTCAGAACGCAACCACAAATCTTCGTTTGAAAACACTGTCAAACGTGTACCGGCCGGAACAAAGACCACAGGCGGAATGCTTGTCGCGTCATCGATAAGTTGTTGGAAGATTTGATCCATATTATCGCGGAACGTTTCACGGGCATCTTCTGCTGCTTTGGAACGGTCGCTTTGAGTCCGTGTACCGCCTTCCGTCGTTGTGACCGGGTCGTTATTTGCGGCTAAGTACGTGATAGCCGATGTAATCGTCGAGCTCATAATCGGTTTACCGTACTTGGCAAGCAATTGCTCATCCAAGTAGGCCGCCACGCCGCCGCGACCTTGCGCGTCACCCGAGGTACCTGCGAACGAGAAAGCGCCGCCGTCGGGACGAATCAAACGTTCCCATTTGAGTTCCATTTTCGCAACATGGTTTTGTCCCGGAGAACCCGAAATTTTACCAATTAAACGAGAACCCGCCGGAATAATGATATTGCGTCCTTCTTCGGAATAAATGTGACGTTCGACAATAGCCGTTGCCGGTACGTCTTTATACCGTGAATCGATGGAACGAACCAACACGGCCGGAATGGCTTTGTCTTTTAAAATCATGTTGGTCATCTTGACCGGCCATGAAGACACAATCTTGCCCACGCCCCAATCGGCGTCTTCTTTTTTCCGAGCGCGCGCTTGGATACGGCCGTCAGGTTTAATGACGGAACCTTTCTTAATACCGCTGCGCATTTGTTCACGGCGGCTTTGCAATGAAGCCATCATTTGTTCGACCTGTGCCGCACTGACCGGTGTGCGTTTATTCAAGTTTGGACGTGTCCGCCCGGTTGAATCAACACCCGTGAGCAAACGGTTGTCCATTGAATACGGTCGCCCGTCATCACCCATATAGCCGATAATTGTGCCTTCCGAATCCATAATCGAACCCGTTGTCGATACGTTATAGGCTTTGTTGCCGATGAAAATGCGCCGTCCTGCAGGACCACCCGAAGTGCCGGTGGTGGATTTGATGCCGCATCTGTCAAGACGTGTATTTGTCCCCGAGATGCGTCCCATTTCGGTGCCGCTCTTATCATACAAGATGCCGTCGCCGGTAACCGATGCGTATAAATCGCCGTTTAAATCCATAATCGACCCGTCGGACATAATCGATGCAATTTTATCCCCGTCAACATTTAAAATGCTGCAACCGGATAAAATGCCCAAAATATTACCGTCTAAGTCCGTTAAAACGGTGATGTTTTCAAGGTTTTCACCCTTCATCGTTTTAATCAAGCCGCTATCGTCCACCAAACCGATTTGGCGATTCGTTTTCGGATCCAAAATAAGGCCGCCCGGTCCGACTCTGAAAATTTCATTGCCGGCCAAATCGCGGTAAACGCCCGCCGGGTCAAACGTACCGGCAATCGTGCCGTCCGGATTGTACATCAGCTCTTCATCTTGGGAGGCCATGCGTCCGATGACGTTACCTTCCATATCATGGGCCGTTTTACAATCGCCGCCCATTTTACCAATGACGGCGCCGGCCGCGTTGACCAAAGTTCCGTCGAATTTCGAACGGGCAATAATTGTGCCGTTTGGTCCGATAACGGGGCCGCGTTCCAAGATACAACCCATTTTGGTACCGTTTGTATCGACAATATCGCCGTTTACGGCCACGCAACCGATATTCGTGCCGCGTGTATCAACCACGGTCGCATCGGGCAATGAACGGCCCAAGAAATCGCCGTTGGTTGAAATTGCGCCGCCCAAACGCGTGACGCGCCCGATTTTTTCACCGCTGCGGTTAACAGCCGTTTTGTCAATCAAAATGCGGCCGACAACATCGCCTTTTCCGTTAATGATTTGACCATTATAAGCGCTTTGACCGACTACGGAACAACCGTTAGTAACCAATCCGCTCGGGATAAGGCCGCCGACAATGTTCAACGCCGTTGACCCTTTGACCGTGCCGTTGGTGGCAATTGTTCCCAAAGCTTCGCCCGCAGCGGAAACAACCACACCTTCGCCGTTTAAAGCACCAATGACATCGCTGTTATGGTTAATGGCCATGTTAAACGGAACAACCACACCCGTTAACGGTTCGTTTGTCCCCAAAATGCTGCCATCGTCCAACACGCGGTGTAATTTCTTGCCCGCCGCATCAACGACGTCGCCGATTAAAGTCGTGCGACCGATAATATTGCCTTTGTAATGAACGGCCAAACCTTGGCGGGTAACTGCCCCGATATAAGGCGTCGACGTATAGGTATTGCGATCCAATACACCGACTGCCGAACCGTCCGGCAAAATGCGTCCCATGACGCCGTCCGAAGCGCCTAATACAGCACCATCGGCAGCAACTGCACCGATTTCATATCCGTCATCCGTGACCACAACGCCCGACGGCATTGCACCGCCAGCCCAAACGTTGGATGTTGTCAAAGCTGACCCATAAGGCATTTGATTGGCTATCGGGCTGCCGTCGATGCTTAATACAGCTGCACCGCCTTCATTCGCACCGATAATGCGTCCGTCGCGTCCGATGAAAGCGTCCGGCGTAAATAATCCGCCCGCAACCGTTTGATCGACAATGCCCATCAACACGCTGTTTGCAAGTGATGATGCAATCGTACGGCTGTCCGTGACAACTGTCCCGTCAAATAAGGCTTGCCCCAAAGTGGCCAATGAATTGGACAAAGGAACGCCGACACCCGATAAACCGCCGATGATTTGGCTGGTTAAATTAAGGGCGACACCATTCATTGTCAAGTTGCCGATCGGGCGTTCGTCATTCAACCCGAAAATCGTACCGTTCGGCGCCGCTTGACCTAAAACAGTTCCATTAGTCAAATCTTTCACAAAATCACTTTGTCCGAGCAAACGTCCGACAACTTTGCCGTTGTTCATAACTAAAGAGGTTGAAATCGGTTTGCCGATGCTGTCCCCTTTGGCGTTTACAATTGTGCCGTTGGCGGCCATAAAGCCGAACGTTTTGCCGCTGTCATTAACGGCTGGCATGCCAAGAGGCACATAGAACCCTAACACCGCGCCGTTTTCGGCAAAAACGCGTCCGTCCAAAGACACCAAACCGATGACTTGTGTGGCGTTTGTAACAACACCGTCATAGCGGGTCCAACCGATTAAGTTGCCGCTTGGATCCAAGGCCACGCCGGGTTTTAAATATTGCCCCGCAATTTGCCCGTCCGTATTGTAATAATAGGGTGCGGCTTTAATTGAACCGATAACGGTATTATCCGCTGCAATTACGCGTGCATTGGGTGCAACGGAACCGGCAAAAGCGCCGATCGTATTGACAGCCACGGCATGTGGAGCCTGAACGCCCAAGATATGGCCGTCACGGTCAAGTGCCACGCCGTTTGACAAAATCGAACCCAGTACACGACCGTCTTTGCCGTTTAAGTCGCCTTTAAAGGACATCCAACCGACCGTATTGCCCGCCCAATCCACAAACGGGCCGACGCGCACGGCATTTCCCATTAATTCGCCGTTGGTGCCGATAATTAAGCCAAAGGGCGATAACGTGCCGATGCGGCGTCCGTTTTTATCGTTCACAGCACCGTTCAAACCGATGGAACCGAGCATGCCGCTGGGGCTTATAGCCAAAGCCGTGTCATTATAGACGGCGCCCAAAACTGCCCCGTCATTGGAAATGGCCAAGTTATTGCCCAATATGCGACCGATGGGTGTTTTGGCCGAAGACAATACTTCGCCGCGAGCCGAGACCGTCCCGACATAGGAACCCGTGCTTGAATAAACAGTGCCTTGCGGAATTTTAATACCGATGACGCGGCCGTTTCTGTCGGCT
>ULOI01052887.1_pt1 | contig 30758 bp, 28 predicted proteins | sample 1952231 | NCBI WGS metagenome assembly ULOI01 (sample SAMEA4835593, study PRJEB28245) | human gut metagenome | biome: gut microbiome; material: fecal sample | place: Denmark | collected 2008
CTTTCGGGCTGTAAAAGCCGGGGCTGCCCGCTTTATCCGTCCAAGCATAGCGGTGGTATGGTTTCCCGCCGATTGTAAAGCCGATGTAAATAACCTCGGTATCCAATTCCAAACCGCCGGCTGTCAGTTTTTTTTCGTAAATAATATCAAACGTGTCACCCACTTTAAACGTGCTAAAATCAACTTCGCCGTCTAACGCATTTGTAATATAAGAGGCTAACGCTTTGGGCAAGCCCGCTTTTTGGGTTGAACCCGAAAATGTGCGTTCGATTGTTCCTTGGACGCGGTATGATTTCGTTTCTACCCGCCCTTCATGGGAAAACGGCGTGTAAATCCCGCCGGGTTCTTTGATAACCGCAACTATTTCATCGGACGCAAACGGAATAGACAGGCCCAAAAAATCGCCGCTGTTATCTTTAAAAACCAAAATGTTCGTGCCGGGTTTTAATGTTTTTAAATCGACCAGCAAGGCAATCGCATCGGAAATTTGGACGCGTTCGGATGCACTGATTTTTGCACGGTTTAAAACAGTGGATAAGGCCTCTTTGGCCTGCAATGTATATTGTGCCATTTCCACGGTGCCGTCGGCAACGCCGCGTTCCAGTTCAATCAAGGTTGCACTTTGTTCGGAAATAACCGGTACGTCTTCAAATTCTTCATGTACTTCTTCCACGGCGGGGTCAATATATGTTTTTTGCGCTGTTGGCACGGGTTCGGTTTCGCCTTGTTGTGCCGAATCATATTCATCCGTTTGCGCAGGGGTCAATGCGTCGGACAATTGTCCCGGCTGCGGTTCGGGTTGAGGATAAAATAAGATAACGGTTGTTGTAAATAACAACAGGACAAATAACGCCTTGACAAGGCGGTCAAGGTTTTTGCGCTTGCCCAAAAAACCCAATCGTTTATAGGTGCGGTAACGGGAGATTTTGGCTTGTCTGGCGCCGGTTCGGAGACGTTCTTTTATTTTATTCATAATAGCAAGATATTATCTTAAATTTCAAAAGTGTCAAGGAAAAATTGGTATGGGTTCACGATTGAGATTTAAAGGCGCCTATGCCTGTATTGGATGAAAATTATGTACTTTATTCTTAATTTTTTTGTCAGAGGTATTGTTGCTCCATTAAAATAATGATTATATTAGACTCAAAGAAGAAGCCAAAAGCGGATGAAAAAGGCTTTATTGGTTCGTTAAAGTTTAATAAAATTTATGATAGCGGCGAAGAATAATAGAAAGACAATATTCCGGGATGAAAAAGGGTTCGTACAAATTTTCTTCAAACTTGAACTTAAACTTTTTATTTAAAAACAAACATAAATTATAATTTAGACAAAAAGTTAACGAAACGTAAATCCGTGTGTAATAATTTGAAACAATCCTTGATTTGATTTTGGGTTTGAATATGGGTATTCTGCACTTATAAAAAATGTAATGCAACTGTTTTGCATACAAAGATATGAAATTAAGGAGTATTTTATGATCGCAGAAATTAAACCGTTATCGCCTTATAAAACAAAGGAAAAAACTTTTCAAAATGCCATTCCTTGCGTCGGCGTCGGCTTACACAGCGGTAAAAAAACAACAATGACTTTAAATCCGGCCCCTTCGGGTACGGGCATTGTCTTTGTTCGCACGGACGTAACGGACAAAAATAATGTCATTAAGGCGTCTTACCTCAATGTTTGTGATACGCGCATGTGTTCTTGCGTTTCAAATGAAGACGGCGTATCTATCGGCACGATTGAACATTTGATGGCGGCGCTTTCCGGCTTCGGCATTTCCAATGCCATGATTGAAGTTGACGGTCCGGAAGTGCCTATTTTGGACGGTTCCGCCCAAGATTATGTGACTTTGTTTGAATGCGCCGGTGTGATGGAATTGGACGCGCCGCAAAAGGCGATTAAAATTTTAAAAGAAGTTTGTTTCGAAGACGGCAAAGGCGCCGAATGTTGTTTGTATCCGGCCGAAGAAGGCTTCTCCTTGGATTTCATGATTGATTTTAAACAATCCAAAGTTATCGGGCGTCAAGAATATTCGATTGAATTGTCCGAACGCACATTTAAAGATTATGTGGCCTATGCCCGTACATTCGGATTTGCCCATGAAGTCGAAGCGTTGCGCCAAATGGGATTGGCACGCGGCGGTTCGTTGGAAAATGCCGTTGTGGTTGAAGGCGACAATGTGCTGAACAAAGAGGGGCTTCGCAGCGAAAACGAATTCGTTGTCCATAAAATTTTGGATGCCGTTGGCGATTTATACCAAGTCGGCTTACCGATTATCGGGCATTTTTCGGGCGTCAAATCGGGGCACATGCACAATAACCAATTGTTGCGCAAACTCATGGCTGACAAGACGGCTTATGAAATTGTGACGGTTGATGATTATAAAGCTTCGTTGCTAAAAAAAAGCCAACAAAAAGTCGCTTAAAAAATCCATCTGGGCTTTTATGGTGAGCCCATTAATATTTAACATATATCTGTTGCGCCCCATGAATCGGGGCGCTTTTTTTAGGCTTTCGTAAGGAAATTATGGATTTTAATACGTAATTATGCTATATATTCAAATAATATTTTAAAATGAGGATATATGCGTTATATAATTGCCTTTATTATCAGTTTTTTAGCCGGGTTTGTCGGTTATAAGGCCCTTTGCCCTCGCCCAATGGTGTCAGTCGTAATGTCAACCTATAATCGTGCAGATTTATTGCCTAGAGCCGTTGATTCTGTTTTAAACCAAACATTTAAAGATTTTGAGTTCATTATTGTCTTGGATGGTTCAACCGACGATTCGCTTGAGATTCTTAAATCCTATGCCCAAATTGACAAGCGGATTCGTGTGCTTGAAAATGATGGCAATAAAGGCCTTATTTATTCGTTAAACCGCGGTTTGGATGCCGCGCGCGGCAAATACATTGCCCGCATGGATGATGACGATATTTCATTGCCCAGGAGATTCGAATTCCAAGTCAGATTTATGGAAAAAAATCCTTGGATAACTGTTATTTCTTCTTGGGTCGCGGCGCCAGGGTCCATGATACCGTTTCCTTTTCAACAAGAAATTGACCCGGATAAAATTGAAATTCTGCCCTATTTAAATACCGTAGCCATTTCGCATCCGGCCAGTTTTATGCGCCGCGATTTTATTGAACAACATCATATCAGGTACCGTGATAATTATAAATATATTGAAGACCGTCCCTTTTGGCGGGATATTATTGATGCGGGCGGCGTCATTTCCAATTTGCCCAAAGTGTTGTTGCAATACCGTTTGCATTTTCAAAATCCGAAAGAATATTATACACGCCAATATTATTCGACGGTTTCCTATCACCAAGAAATGATGGAACGGTTGATTGGAAAAGAAGCTTATTCCAAAGCGTCAAATTGCGAAAAATTTGTCAAAATGGCGGTGGCAAACAAAGAGAAAAAGTTGCTCAACCAACAAAAATTGGAAGAGTTAATTGAGCTTAAATGTCCCGAAGTAAAGTTTTAGGCTTGAAAGCAGGGGGTGTCATCTGAAAAGGCATTTTCGTCATCGGTAGCCATTTCGCTGAAATCTTCCCACATATTTAAAGAATCCTGTAATGCTTTCAAGACAAATTCATCCGTACGTTCACCCTTGGATGCAGCAAACTCCTCTAAATTTGAAAATAATTCTTTTGATACTTTTAATGTTAAAATGGGCACTTATATCTCCTTTTGCTACAAATACCATTATAGCATATATATTTAAATTTTGCAAGGATGGCATAAAAATGGCATTAAAAACAAATGGTTGCAAGATGGTTGTTGTTAAATTTTTTTTGTCAAAAAAATCCATGAAAAAAAACTTGCAATTTCTTTTAAAATGGGGTATAACATGACTACTTTTTATGCGAGGCACTTGCACTTGTAGCTCAGCTGGATAGAGTGTTGCCCTCCGAAGGCAAAGGTCGTGAGTTCGAATCTCGCCAAGTGCGCCATTTTCAATGGCGATGCGCCGGCGGGAGAGAACAAAAGATGAGTTCGTTTTGTAAACGGATTTTGACGTTGTTCGAAAAAGGGTAAAAGCGTCGCATGGATTGATGGGGAAACCTTGAAAATCCGAAAGGTGTTAAAAGAGGCAAATTGCCTTAGACCTTTTAAAAAGTAGAAGTTTTGAAGTAAATCCACACTTCAAAAACAACATATTGGGCTGTCGCCAAGTGGTAAGGCACCGGTTTTTGATACCGGCATTCGTTGGTTCGAATCCAGCCAGCCCAGCCATCATGTGCAAGGGGCTTAAATTTCAGTTTAAGCCCTTGTTTTTTAATCATAATTTCGAGTTCGAATGTTCGTTTTTCAACCAGGCTATTTTTTTAAGCACATCCGAACTAATTTATTTTAGTTTCTTTATTTTTCAATAACTTAACTTGGTTTAAATCCAGCCTCCCTTTGGGGATAGATATCAACCGACATCTCCACATAAAATAACTTTCTGTTATCTGAGAAAAGAAATTAGTTTAACCCAAATAGATATGGCGCAACTGTACAAAAAACTTGGAAACATGCCTCTATTGTTTTTGAAGCACAGTCACGTTTGGGAAGTATTTTCAAGAATATTCAATCTTTTCAAGGCAGACGAACAGATTTATTAAAAAATCTAACACAACCCCCTCTCAACAACTTTTCGGTGAAACTAAAAAGGAGTTATATTACCTCTAATCCGATACTTTTCAGATAATCAAACGTTCCGTCGTAGTATGTTGGATTTCTGGTACCATCTTCAGGATTCCCTTCTGGGACACAAATAATCATTCCTTGTCTGGCACGCGTTAATAAAACCCTGTAAGCGTTGATTTGATAAGATTTTCTTTCTTTAGAACAAATATTTTGCCACTTATTACCTGTAAACGAATAATTACCCCAAGTATCATTTTCGCGGCGCAAGTCACCATCCCAAACAATACATGTCCAGTCTAATTCTAGCCCCTGCACATCAAATTCTGAAGCGGCATCTTCCAAAAACAAAGAGGATCTGATGTCATCAATATCATCTAAGAACCAGTGTACCGTATCAGGTTTGCAACGAACATCAATAGATAATGGTCTTAAGCGTTGAGCTTGAGATGACACTAACATACCATATCGTTCGGAACCGCGCTTTTGTTGTTTAAGCCAAGCTTTTGCTTTATCTAATGAGCGAGTTAAAACTATTGGATACCGATCTTTAAGGGATTCATATAATCTTTTGGCTTCATCTACATTTGAAGCTAAAAGATCATGCACAAATTCAGAAAGTTGTTCTGCTCTAAATGAACGCATAGATACTGCAAGGTGCAGATCCGATTTCTTCCGAACATGAGAGTTATTTTCTAGTAATTTATCAATTTCACCAGTGGCGTATTCTTTATCTTGAAGCTTATCAGAAATAAAGACATTCCAATTAGAAAAACTGTTATTAATAGCTCTAAGCCATTCAGAAATGCCAGCCTCACCAGTGTTAATTTCCTGCCCTCCCCCAACTAAGCAAATAATAACAGCCCAATCCTCACGCAAATCCAATGACCAAATCAAAAATTCTGGTTCAGACATTGGAAAATCTTTGATACCTTGCTTACGTGTCAACCAATTAGCTAACTGCTGTTGTGTCCATGCACGTTGAGCTTCATCAAAAATAGCGATGTGCTCAACTTCTGAATAGCCATCTTCCTGATGTTTTTTAACTTTTGCCGGATCAATTTCTAATATTCCATCGCGAATTGGTGTTTTAATTTTGCTTAAAGATGTATTGCGGTAATGGTGCACAATTTGAATAAATGACTTTACGTTCCGTCTTGCCTCTGTGAGTGTATAACGCTTTTCTGGATTTTTATCATTTTCCTGTCTTTTTTTATCTCGAGCTAACGCTTCGGTTAAAACATCAACCAACGGCTGATTACCGGACAAATAGACAGCTAAATCACCTTGGTTGAATTGTTGAACAGCAACATTTAAGCCTACTAAGGTCTTTCCGGCTCCCGGTACGCCAGTTAAAAAACAAATAGATTTCTCATGATTATCCCTAGTGTACTGTATAATTCGAGAGATAAAATCTGTTGTCTGCTGCAAACTTTTACCAGAAGCCTCAGTACGAGTAATATCTTGTACTGAGTGATTTAGATAAAGTGAACTTGCTGCCTGAATAATGGTTGGTGTTGGCTTATAACGGCTGTTTTTCCAATCACTCAAGTTAATATTTACAGCATTTACAGCGTGTTGAGTTTTTATTTTTTGAATTACATTACAAAGTTCGCTTGCATTACATAAAATAGGCTCAAATACGAGGTCATCATAGTGACTAAATAGCTGAACTTGTGAACTGTTTTTAGCATTTGTAGCAATTAAAACAGGAACAATCATCAGATTATGGCTAGCCTCATGAAAGTTTTTTAAATCTAAAGCGTAATCCCATACCTGTTCTATATCTTGACGCAAATATTCCGTAGAATTAACCTTAAATTCTAAAGCATAAACAATTCCGCTTATGAGCAAAACGATATCTATTCGCTTACCCAACCGGGGAATATCGTATTCAAAAATAATTTGTCCTTTTTCATTTTGCAAAATAGAACTCAACAAATTAATCTCTTCTTCCCAGGCGTTTCTTTGTAGATCAGTAATGTCAAACGGCGAATTTTTCACGAGCGTGCCCAAGATATAGTTAGGATCACTCTTTATGAAGTTTTCAATCGTATCTGCGAAAAAATATCGGTTCATTTTAATAGTCTTTCTGCTCAATTTAGATGAATACTATCTCTGATAATGTTTTTTTGCAAGAAATAATTAGAAAATAACACACTGTTGAAAAAGATTTAATCTGTTCTATTTAAGTAATTCTCAATCAGATAACAAATCTTCAAATTCTTTTTCCAAGCCATAAGTCCGGTTTTTCTTGGCGGCGTTGACAAGTTTTAAGAATCCTTCATCTACTCATTTATTCAGCAATAAATGAGCGGATTGGGCGGAAATACCTAAATACTGTCCGGCTTGGACAGATGTAATTTCCTGATATTCGGTAAACAATTTCAAAACCTTGCGTTGTTTAATATCCAGCTTTCGCAATATCGGTGCTTTATCAGCCATTAAACCTTTGCTCTGTTCTTCATTGGCTTTAACTTCAACTGTTTCAAAGGCAGACAATACGCCTTTTATAAAATATTCAAGCCACGAAGTTATAGGCTTAAATATGAATCATCTTCGGACTATTTTTTACGGCAATCCTTAAAAATTAACATTTTGGCAATTTGGAGCTTATTTGGGCTTGTTTTTGAATATTTAACATCAACGTCATTAAATGATTAGAGATAAACGCAATCGTTGAGAACTTGCTTGATATTGCCGGCAATCTCTCACAAATCATATATGACGCCTCACCAATCAATCAAAACAAGCTTTTGAAACTGCTTATTAAAGATTGCACATTACAAGATAAAGAATTGAAATATACAGTTAGAGCACCTTTTGACAAGTTTATTCAATGCGACAGCCCGACACAATGGTTCAAAAATCCTACTCAAGATTTAGAAACATATACTAAAATCGCCGATGAAGTAAAATTAGTTAAGCAACAGATTTTGGTTAGTTGCTAACTTGTTGTCTTTCGTTTGGCTGTTTTATAAATGCCTCTTATTTATTGTCGTTGAATGAAAATAAATCCATTTGATTTTGCATAGATCTTCTTCTTGTAGTTCTTGGCATTTCAATATAACCTTCTTTCAATTCTGTGCCAAATACTTCTAAAACAGCATACCCTGAAGTTTTCTCATTGCCATCTTCATCTATATTTTTTCTGATTTCTAATCTAGCAGATAGTATGTTATTTGATCCAAATTGTAAATCTTCACTAAGTATCTTATTTTTAAATTCTTTATCTTTCATCGAGAATTCAATAGCTTCATCATTATAAATGCCTCTCCATTTATATTTACTATTATTCAAAACAGGAGATATGATTTCTATAGTTGCATCTTCATCAATTTCTACATCTTTTTTTTGTTCAGTAATAAACTTACAAAAATCCTTTTTATCTACTTTTCCTAAAGTTTTAATCTCTTCATTAACTGTATATTCTTCCATTGCAAATGAAGTGATTTGGTTATTATCATTCATTTGTGTATATATAGCGGATCTTTTTCTTTTTATTTTAATAGCAGTGTCTGTGTTTTCCAAATTGTCAATACGTTGCTTAAGAGCATCTATTTCTAGTTGTTGTTTTTCACTAACTTGATTATTCTGTTTTATCTCTTCCAATCCAGCCTCGTAATATTCTTTCTGTAACTGAGTAAGTTCATTATCTTGTGTCAAAAAATCACTTACTATATTTGAAAGTATTGTTAATATAATAGCGCCGGCACCCATAACCCATCTATCTGCAGTAGTTTTCTGTTTTAACCTTAGAATATCTCTTAACCCACCTTCTTTAGCGGCTAAAACATCTATATCTATTCCAATTCCAAGTTCTGCAGAAATCATATCAATGATGGATATAATATTTGCTTGATTATTATTAACTAAACGAGCATTCAATTGATGCAATGTTGGATTTTGTAAAAAGTAGTGAATGATTAAATCTTTATACATTCTTTAGTCCTATATTAATTGCTAATATAATATATATTATCTAGGAATTTTATTTTGAAAACGCAAGGGATTAGAAGAATAAATTGTAAAAAATATTATCCTGCAATCAATATAACCTAGTCCGAGGTTCGCGAATTCATTCCAGCCAATAGAAGAACGCTCCGGGAGGGGCGTTTTTTTATTTATCTTAAATGGGTTTGGTGAACGGGCAAATGTTCGGCGAGCAAGGACGATAAAATTGCCCACAGCGGGAGTGCGATGGCGTTGGTCATGCACCTCCGCGGATTGCGCAGAGCTCAAGCAAGGAATGAATTGTGCAAGGCCAATTCACAATCCAGCCAGCCCGGCCACAGTTCAAAAATTGTTAGAAATGACGATTTTTTCTTTACAAACCAAAAACTTAACGGCGTCCGAAATTTTATGTCATTATAGGCTTAAATACAAATCATCTTCGGACTACTTTTGATGCCTTTCTTTATTTTTTTTAATAAGTTGACTGTCTTATCCACAGATATCCCTTTGGGAAGTTATCTGTTATGAAAATAAAAGTTTTTGAAGTTAACGGCAAGAACTTGGTGTTATTTTATGTAAACAGCATAAAGACTTTCCAATATTTTTTATCTATAGGCGGATGTTTTTGGCATGGCGAATATGTATGGATTTAAAACAAAACAAAAAACTAAGTAATAATATTGTTTAATCAACTATAAAATATATTTAACTGACGGAAAATTTGATATCGACATATTATAGATACTGAAATTTAAACCTCTGCAGAAATCAATAAAGGTTTTGATAAAATAATATTGAAATTATAACACATTGGCATAAAAGGCACTGCGCGCTATAATGGAACAATAATTTTTATACAAAATTTTTGAAACGTTGGATTATAATATCTTTAAGTATTTGTGAACTCACTTTATACGTAACTTGTTATCATTTCCTTTTTGACTTGTACCAAAAAAGTTTATTTAAATGAATAATGCTCGTTATTTTATTTAATCATTGTTTATGGACGGATAAAGGCTCTTGGAATTCTTTTGTAAAGGTTCATATTCATATAGTTTATTCTTAATAATTTCTGACATAAAATAATTAACCGCGTTATTTTCAACATGATTTCCAACTGTTGCATGATTTAAAACAGGCCAAGCAGCGATTAAACCAAGCCAAATAATATCTTTTACTTTTTGTGGAGCGGTAACCGAATAAACTTCTTGGTCATCAACAATTAAATGCATGGTTATATCAATGTTAAAATTCATCCATACGGGGACAATTGCCAGAGTATACCCACTTAACAATATAAGCCCAAACTGGTTAGAGTAACTTGTTCCGGTCATGACAACATTAAAATGGTAATGATAATTGCTGGCTTTTTCAGGCGATACGTAATAAACGCGCCGAAATAATTTCGAGTGTCTGAAAGATTTTTTTATTTTATCCGCAATATCTTGTTTGTTAACAATAATATTTTCATTTACAGGAGTGACCTCCTGCATGAAATCAATAGAAAACGTTACATCTTGTCTGTCATATTTGGGAATTTCTATTTTTTTATGAGTTGGATAATCGGGAATATCGCTTGTACTGATCGTTGCGCAACCGGTTAAAAAAAGAGTAAGCAAAAAAAGAAAGAATAATTTATTCATTGTTACTTGCCTCCAGTCTTTCTTTTTTTAGCCATAAAAAATGCTGCTTGGTCAAAGTAATAATTTTGTATCTGAGTATAAATTGTTTCTGTCGTGTAATATGTTGATGTCCCATGATAAGAACCGAATGACGAGGTTGAAGAATTATAATTAACCCATCCCCCGTTGCTTGTGTTTATTTTTCCGTACGAATATTGATTTTTTGAAGTCGTACCAGAATGATAAACTGTATTGGGTTTCGGTATTTCAATGGCAACGGTTTGAGTTTGAGAGCCAGTCGGTTTTATGCCGATTACAACCAAGCTCGCCCCATTATCTTTGGCAACATCCGCTGCTAGTGACCTGGAACACCAATGTCCATTAAATGCTGAGGTACCTAAAATAATATAATCTTTTTCGTATTTTTTTAACGTGTTTGGTAAATCTATCGTATCAATAATTTTGATATCTTCATTATATTTGAGGGGAATATACGTATCAATTTCTTGTTCTTCGTCATTGTAAAAGTTTTCAAAATAATTTGTTTGGCATCCGCATATTAAGAAACTCAGGGCAAATATCAAAATTTTATTCATTTAACCTCCAAAAATGTCTGCATAAGATAATATGTTTTCTTTATCACTTTTTCAATATAAAATTGGCTTTTTTTAATCAAAAGCGATATAATCGCAATTGTCTTATAAAAATCGGATGCTAATAAAAAAATGAAATAAAAGTTTCTTGCAAAAATTTATTTTCGTTTCATGTGTTTGTGCGACATATTCAAACAAAAGGGGTTAAACAATATGGTGGTGAAAAAACGTTGGTTGGCGGTATTTGCAGCGGGCATGCTTTTAATCGGGGCGATTATATTTGTGCCGCTCGTTTTAAAAAGCGAAAAAAATGCGCTTTTATTTGAAAAAGAGTATGCACGGCTTAACAATTATTTATTTAATGCTCAAGCCGATGAGTATATAAAATCCGGTGAAACGCCCGAAGATGCCCGGGGAATGGTTGCTTATATTATGGTTCGGTTTGATCCCGATCCGGTTAAAGAAAAAGTCATTGCGTGTTATAAAACACATACAGCCGAAGCATATGCAGAATGCGGCCGTATATTATTGAATAAAATGAATGAGGAAATAGATATTATCACAACGCAGGATATTCCATTGAAGGATGTCAGTTTGGCCGGTATCATTTACTCTTTGCCCGAAGAGATTTTGCCAATGTTGCAAGAAAGGTTCTATAAAACTGAGGATATTGTGGATATTTTAGTTATTTCTTTAGTGCGGTTTAATCCGTATGAACAATTTGGCATTATGCAAAAATGTTTTGATGATTCCCCTCAAAAAACGCGTGAAGATATCCTTTCATGCTTTGACAATTTGAAAAAAAGATATCAGAAAGTTGTTGAAGAAGTAATTGTGGATTATAAAATTCAGCCGGCTAAGGAAAAAGAAATAAAAAGTGCCGAGTTAAATTCAGAGATGCTTTTTGCCAAAATCCACAACTACGCAATTGCACTTTTAATAAGAGTAAATCAAGTAAACGGTATGGATGAACAATCCGCCAAATTCAAAAGCGCTTTTGTTTTAAGCCAGTTGGATTTAGCAGGGCTGCGCCAACAGACCTTAAATTGTTTAAAAGAAAACGAAATTATCGGTGGAAAAATTTCGAATGCGCAAACGCTTCAAAAAAAATGCGGCAAGTTTTATGTACTTAAGGTTATTGCTCGAGCCGATTTGCCGATGGACAATGAAAGTGCCCAAAGCGAAGCATTGTTGGCCCATGGTTTAGATAAATATATGGAAGAGGGGTTAAACAAGTTGCAAAAAAGCGGGTATAACAAAATGGATGCCGAAGCGGTTATTGCAATAGTTCACGGAAAATTGGATATAAACAAATGTGTCCGAGACGGAATGGTTTGTTTTGGGGATGAGAACAGTAACAAAAGCATTCAAGATTGTTTGATGCCTTGTTACAATGAAGTAGATAAACTAATTGATTTGGTTATTAAAGATTATCAGATTCAACCCGCGTTATAAAATTTCGGTCTCTGAATATAAAGCGTAAAAAGGGGGCTATGTGACATTTTGTGATGAACGTTAATGCTGACGCTTAATTGTTCTTGCGCTTTAAAAGGGTAAAAACATGATAATTCGGTTTGTTGGTATCGATGCAATCAATATTTGTCCTGGCACACCCGATGACGGCCAACATCTTTTTGTTTTTCAAAATTGATGATAATCAGCGGCGCATCAAGAAACGCTTGCGTCACCAAATCGGATTGGTCTTCGGGCGTGACATTTGTTTTCGTGATAGAGGCAGCTCCGCAGAGCCATCCTTTTCTATCTGAACGCAGAACAGAACACAAAAGCCCTCTTTGCGCCCTGTCATAAATAAGCAATGCATTTGACGTGATGGCGCCGGGTCTGCTTTTTACGAGTAAAATATGCACGTTTCTTTCAAAAATATTATCTTGAGTTTTAACGGCTTGCCAAGTTTCGAAAATATTTTTTGGCAGCTCTTCAGCCACTGCACAAAATGAAGAAATAAAATTAAGCCGAAAATTGTTATTATGATGGGTTTGATGGGCACTTTTTGTTAAATACTTTTCTCTATAAAATCATAAAAAAGATTTCTTTTTAAGTTGATTTAATCTCAATTTACATAAACATCAAAACAAATCATTTCCCCTTCGGATGATTTGAATTGTTTTTATTTTGCGTGGTGCAGAAAACGGTATTTTAAAAGTGCCCAATGCCAAATAAATTTTATAATATATCTTGAACATACTCATAAGATAGTGTATGTTTTGGCATGCTTACAAAATACGCAGTGATGAAAAAAATCGGTTTAGTTTGTTTATTGTTGATGTCGTCTGCCGCCTCTGTTGCAAACGATGAAATTTTGGAATGTGCTTTTTATCGGTTGGGCGAATGTATTTCATGCGATGTGACAGAATCGTTGGAGGTCGGAACATCTGCCCTTTGCACGAAACAATGTCCGAACCGCGTTGTAAAACGTATTGGCAATAAAATTATGTGCGCCTTAAAAAACTGCCCGCCCGATTTTCCGTTAAGGGATTATGCCGGGAATTGTTTTGCCTGTGACACCGTCACTTTGCCCCACACGTTTGAAGATTGTACCGTTTGTCCCGATTATTATAAAGACAGCGAAGGTTTTTGCCGTGTGTTGCCGGGATATCCCGATAATTCGCCCCGCTATAATTATGTCGAAGAATTAAAGGTAAGAGAAACGCGGTACTGGGATTCAGATTGTCCCAAGGTCGGGTATTTTTATACTGAAGGGGAATGTTTTTCGTGTGATACGGATAAAAGGCTTATTTTTGATTGTGATTATCTTGTAAAGCATACGCGGGCGTATGACTCCTTAAAAGATTGCCAAACGCGTTGTTTGAACCGTCAATTAATGATGGATTATGAAAGTCAAATGATTGAATACAGCGTTAAAAAATGCCCGCCGGAAAGGCCTTTGATGGATTCCAGATATATGTGCCATACGTGCGATGAAGAAACGCCGATTGTTTTTGATTGGGTGGGGACGGATGATTATAATGACCAAGCGCATGTATGCCCGGGCATGCGGTATATGGACGAATACAGTTTTTTGTGCCCGAAAAATAAACAGTATTTAAAACAAAAGGCGTGTTTGCAATGCCAAGGAGTTTGGGAAAATGAAACGTGCCGTTAGGGGAATTATTTTAATTTTATGTTGTATCGGTTTTATTTTGTATAGTTCAACCGCCGCCGTTGCGCTTGATGCCGATACGCCCGTTTTTTATTATAGCCAAACAAGTTACACATGCGAGGAAGACACATCCTTTGGGCTCGGTACGCCCGATTTGTGTTCCAAATTATGTCCCAACAGGGAAGTTGTTATGCTTGAAGCCGGGTCAAGCGGCTTTGCTTATTATTGCGCTTTGCGCGTGTGCCCTGCGGATAAACCTTTGCGCGACAAATACGGCAGCTGTTATGCATGCAATGAAAATGCGCCGATTTTTGAAATCGAAAATTGCACTGTTTGTCCAAACCGTTATGAACAACAAGGCGAATGCCTGTTAAAAGCCGACATAGGTACGGCCGATTCAAAAGCCAATATTCGAAGTGAAGGGCAGGCGGCAGAGGAAAATGTATTCGTTGACGAGGGGATGCCTTGTCCGTTTGACAGGCCGCTTAGACGGTATGACAATGCATGTTTAAAATGTGATGTTGAAGGAGAGGTCAGTTTGGATTCTATCTGCAACTTTGAAAATAATTGCGAAGCGGCTTGTCCCAATCGCGCAATTATTCGCGGTATCGGGGGCAGCCCGTCAAGTGTGCTTAAATGCCCGTTGGAAAGGCCTTTGATTGACAGTGTCGGCATGTGTCTTTCGTGTGACGAAGAATCCGATATTGATGTGGAATATAATGAACAAAATTGTGAACGATATTGCGCTGGCAAGCGTTATTTATTTTTAAGCAAATGTATCAAGTGCCCCGCAAACCGCCAATCGTTGTCGTATGATGCTTGCGTACAATGCAATGGTATTTACAAAGACGGGCGTTGTTTTTAAGGGCGTGAAATTTTGTGTGGTTTTGCGGCTTAAGGCGCTATTTTGAAATTGAAAGCAACTAACGGTTTAAAATTTTTATAATGAAGTTTGCTTTGATGGATTTATATCCATTTGTGTGGCGCCGATAAGACAATAGAGTATTTTTTATTTATAAATCACTTTTATAATAACTATTGTGTGTAAAAAACATTTGCCAAATTACATAATGTACTAAGTGAATTTAAAAAATTATGGCGTTTACAGCGCATCAATTTCAGAAATTGTTTAAGTGAAATGTGTTTAATTAGAAAAAATAAGGTTATGCCTTTGAATGATTTTTGCGAGTTTTGGAAAACAAAAGGGATAAGAGGTATTCTGTCGGTTTTTCAATCCAACGATAAAATATTTCGGCAGCGCCCCATAACAGAGGTAATGATGCGCAAGTCATCAATACCAAATTCCAATAAAAGGGGATTCCTAAACGGTTAAGATAAACGAATAAGCCGAAAGAAAATGTTTGCATAACGAAAAAGTGTGTCAATATTAACGGGAAAGATATTTTACCGAAATAGGTTAATATTGACCCGGATAAGGCCTTTTGAAAAACAATTGTCCCAAAACATCCGATGGATATAAATAAGGCTCCGATGCCATACATCAGGGAATTTGGCACTTGTGGCAAATAAACAACTATCGGGAAGTTTCCGATAATAAAACCGGCGGCGACATACAAACCGCCCGTGTTTACAGTTAAAGGCAATTTTACATGCGTGAGAAAATCAGCGGCAAGAATCCCGCATAAAAATGCCGTATAATCGGGAAATTTAAAGCAAAAGAAAGAGGCTATCAAGTATACGGCAAAGCGTCCCTTCGTTTTTGCAAAAACAGCCAAGAACAAATAAGTTAAATAAGACCCGATTAAAATGATGTTCATACACCATAAAACACTGTTGTAACGTCCGTCGCCGTTTATAAAGGCCATGAATAATCCGGATTTTAGCGCATCTGTTAATGATAAATTGCCGGGAATAAGAGCCAAAACCCAACTTGAATTTGTCAAGGGTGCCAATTGGAGGTTATAATTCCAGTTTGCTTGCCATAAAAAATAGCCGATTAACGTACACGCAAGGACGGGCGGCATCAACCGGAAATAACGTTTATAGATTTGATGGTGAAAGAAAACGGATTTACGGGTTTGAAAAAAATTGTAAGTCGGAATAAAACTGATTAACGCAAAGAATATATATAACGGATATGATGCATTGGACAGGACGCTGAACGGAAAAGCGTTGTAATATACATATAAAGCCTTTTCAGGCGGCACATTAGAACCCCATCCGATGAAACCATAGGGATAGAAAGCCAAAATATAGTGGAAAAAACAAACCCACAGGGCGCATACGCCCTTTAATCCGTCAATGTAAGCAAGTCGTTTCATGTTAATCAAGGTGGATAATTTAACTTTTTTTAATCTTAATTAATTTTCAAAAAAAAGCAATAAAAATTTTATACGAATCCATAATAGCCTTGTTCAAAACCAAAAATTTTTTATGTTTTGACAACTTTAACATATATTTTCGAATTATTTAACTGTGCCATTGGTAACATATAAATTTTTAACGTTGGTTACTTTTAATTTGATGCAATGACACAATTGCTTGCATGTTTTGCTGCATTTTTTGAACGGCCAAATGTTCGTTCACTTCTTTCGTATGTTCGTATGGCGGCAACGCATGCGAATAATTGATTTGAAATTGTGTCGGATTGTCAACGTCCGGTTTCATCGTGCCGATACTGAGTACCCGCCAAGGTTCCAATTGTTTTTCTTGGACGAAATCGATAATTGTTTTGTCGTTTGGCACCAAAAAGATTTCGGGTTCGTGGACAGATTTATCTTGTGGGGCAAATGCGATAAACGAGGTTTCTTGTTGTGATTTTTTGGAATTCAAGAGGGAAGCTGCCCATTCCAATTTAGCCTTTTGATGTTTTTTAATTCTGGCATAAACCAATTTTATGGTTTTGCGGCGGTGTTTATAATCTTTGGCAAAATCGCTCCATCTGGTACGCATATCGATATACCTTGTTCCGTTACCTTCAAACCGAATGCGTCCGACATCCAAAATATCCATTAAATCTAAAGGTTTAAAACCTTTATCTTCCATGGCTTTTCGTTCGGTCGGATCTTTGATAAACCAAGTTTTATATAACTTATTGTTTTTCAAAATTTGGTCGTGATTGATGCGTTCATCGTAAGGTGAGTGCTCAGCAAGCAATACTTTCCCCTGCGGGAATTTGCCCGTTTTATCCTTAATAACTAAATACATGTATTCCCATACGACTGAGCGTTTCTTATTATTATCGTATGTCCATTCTTCCATTTTCAACTCCTTTTTGTATTCATATAATTTAATTATACCAAAAAAATCGGATTTGTGAAGTAAAAAATTGACAAATTTTAGGCGAGACTTCCGCGTGTGAAAAAATTTTTAAAAGCCTCTTGCTAAGTAAGTTTTTTTGTACTTTTTTGTATGCAGGTGGAAAGGAAGTAGGATTATTTTTTTAAAGGAAACCAGCGTCTTAATAATTCCATGTCATATGTTTGTCGCATATCTTGGGTAGGCTGTTTAAAACAGCTGTTAAACAAAGGTTATTGTTCCGCCCAAATAAGGGGCAAAACCGTATCCCAATTTTTTTGGTGTGAGGCCTTAGGTATTAAAATAACGGTTGCATTGGTACAATCAATTTTTTGTATTGCGGTACTTTTGCCTTGGGTAAAATTTTGCGACGGCGTATTGTTGCGGCAAATGAAATTTTGTGTTAAGACGGGCGGGATAATTTTATCTTTTCCCCCGACATAATGGATTTGTGGAAATTTTAAAAATACATCGCGATAATCATTTAAATCCAAAGAGTGTGACAAAGGCATCAAGTTTTTCGCATGTGTCCATTGCGCGTGGTCCAAATTGCCGGCAACCGTGATGATTTTTTTGACCGATAAATCCGGGTACATAGCGGCGGTTAAACCGGCGATTTGTGCACCACCCGAAAAACCGATTAGGATGACGGGACGCTTGCCTGCCAGTTTGTATATTGCTTGGTGTATGCTATCGAGCGTTTGTTTTGAAAAACGCCCCGTTGTCCAATCGGTTTGCGTGCATGTGTCATCGGTCAGGTATTGGCAAGGTCTGGCCAAATAAACGACATTTGCCGAAGCATCCTTAAATGCCGCTTGGCGCCAAAAATCCCCGCGCGGTGTCGGGTCGGCGGTTGGCATTCCGTAGCGGTTGAACGCATGGCCGTCACCTTCAATATAAATTTTATAAGGTGCATTCGTATCGGTTATTTTTCGCCAAACGGCCAATTTAAAATGTGATGTTTGAATTTCATCATAAGTAAAATCGGCGGGCGGTTTTGCCATTTGGCAAGCCCCTAAAAATAAGCCGATTAAAATACCTATAAAATATTTCATACTTGCAGACCGTTTTAAACCTGTCAGTTACGCAGATGCCGAACAAAACGGCGAACCGTCCCATAGATTAATTTTACCGAAAGCCGGTACGTAACATTTCACAAAGCGTTTTTGCGATTGATTTTTGCGAAAATCTGATAAGAAACATCCCTGTAGAGTATTTGTTGGGCCGGCGTTGGCAAAAACAAACAAGAAACGGTTCCCACAAAATTTATCAAATCAATTTGCCGAAAAGCGGCAAAAAGCATTTCCTGAAAAGTTTTTTAAATCAATTTACCGAAAACAATCGAAAAACATTTCATAAAATGTCCGTTAATTTGATGTTAGCAAAAAACAAACAAAAAAGCACCCGTTTTTTGACGGGTGCCCTTTGTTTTTTTAAGAATTAAATCTTAAAAGTTATATTTTGCCGTAATCATGCCGGTGTTATCCGAATAGTGTTTACGGAATTTGCCTTCGTACCCGATACCGAGTTCGACATTGTCAGCTACGACAGCCGTCAATCCGAAGCCGACTTCGGTTCCGAATTTTTTCAATGCTTCGCCTTGGGCACTGATAACCGAACCGTTGGCGAGCGTCATAACGCTTGCCACATCGTCGTTGACAAAATCATATGTCGCCGCGATGCGCAATTCGGGTTTTAACATCACGTTGCCATTGACGGCATAGGCTGCTTTGGCCGTTGCCCCGATAACGCCCGTAAAGACATCCGATTTATTGGCATTTGTATAATTGCCAATCGTATCGGTAAACCCTTTTTGGTCAATATTCATGTAACGCAAACCTATTTCGGGTGTTAACGTATAATTTCTGACATAGAAATCATACCCCGTTTGGACTTGGGCAGAAAATGAATTGACGTCATATTTTGCCTTAACATCCGTTCCCAAAACATATTTGTGTTCGTCATAACGGCCCCAAGTATAGCTGGCGATACCGTTTAAGAACCAATTGTTCGGTTTGTATTCAGCATACAAAACAGCGGAATTTGAATCAATTTCGGATTTACGGTCATCGGGTTTGATGTCCGAATTCGTGTAAGCATAAGCCACACCGATTTTGACTTGGTCATGAACATGGCCTTCGGCACCGATGGCCAATCCGCGTGAATATGCATCAAATCCGTCTTGAGTGCTCAGCTTGCTTTTGTTGTATAAAGCCTTTGCCCAAACGGCACCGTTGCCCAAAATTTCATCACCGGAAGATTGTCCGCCCATTGATGAAATGGAACCGCTGGACAAACGCGAACTGACAGCGCTGAAGATTTGATTAACGTTTTGAGTTGTGTGAGCCGTCGGTACATGAATTGTTGCCGGTGCCAATGTTGCGGCAGCCTTAACACCCGTTGCTACGGCATTCGGGTCGGATGATTGGACTAATGTATTGACGGCTTCTGAAATGGCATTGAATTCGGCATTGTCACAAGTACCGTTCGTTACGGCAAGTACAGCCGCAGCTTGGTTTTCTTCCGCACCGAGAGTTTCTGCCAGTTCTGACGATGATTTTTTTGTGACGTTGAACAAACCGGTATCGTCGCCTTCAATATTATATAAAGCATTGTTGTTGGCAATGGTCAAAGTATTTTCGGCTGCTTCAAATTTGACTTGGCCGCCGTTTGATCCGTTTTCGATTACCAAATTGATATCATTGCCGGTAATTTTATTAGCTTTGACAATAGCGCTGGATGAAGCATCAGCCAATAAAGCTGTTTTTAAGCTCGTCCCGTTATCAAAATTAACGGTACCGTTACCGGTAATGCCTCCGTCCAAAACTAAGCTGCCCGAAATATTCAAAGTACCATCGTTGTAGATGTCGTTTGCTACTCCGGCAGCAGTGTTCCCTGTAAAGGTATTTGTGCCGGATAAATTAATCACACCTTGGCCGCTGTTGTAAATGGCACCGCCGTTTTCGGAGGCCGTATTATTAGTAAATGTGCCATCCGTGATATGCATGGATGCGAAACCTTGATTTTTTCCGGAAACAACTTTATCTCCTGTCCCGTCATTATAAATAGCCCCGCCTAACTTTGCACTGTTTTTGTCAAATGAAACAGTTGAAAGTGAAGCAAAACCGGAATTGGCAGCATCATTATAAAGAGTGTTAAAAATAGCGCCTCCTTTTGTGCCGGCCGTGTTTTCAACAAACGTAGCATTTGAAAGATCTAAAGTTGCATCCGCTTGGCTACCTTGGGCATTATCCCGCGTTGCAATCGCACCGCCCGCAGCTGCAGACGTGTTTTTGGTAAATGTTGCGCCGTCAATTGTTGTTTGAGATTGTGCCCCTAAGAATATGGCACCGGCACCGTCATCACTTGCATCGGTTGCTTTGTTGCCATCAAATGAGACATTTTTTAAAGAGGCTTGCGAAAAAATACCGACAGCACCTGTGCTTAATGCTTCGTTGTTGATAAAGGATGTATCGGATATATCCAAATATCCCCCCAGAGATTTTCCAAGTTTAGTTGTCGGCGTATACGCATAAATAGCTCCGGCCCATCCGTTTTCTGCCTTATTTGAATCAAAAATCGAGTTGGTAATGATAATTTTGGAGTTGCGTCCTGCCGTCACAGCCCCACCCACATTGGCGCCGCTGATTGAGTTATTGATAAATTTTGTATTGTCAATAGTTACAACTGCAATATCAGATTCTGATTGATAATCGAGATTTCCTTCCGCAAATAGAGCGCCACCTGTGGACGCAGAGTTCCCGTCAAATGTGGTATCGCTGATATTCGTGGTAAATTTACTGGCAATGGCACCGCCTTTTTCGGTGGCTGTGTTTCCGGTAAATGTTGAATTTTTAATGGTTACATATGCGTCATCAACTAATCCGGCACGTGTGGTTGCAATAGCGCCGCCGATGTTTGAAGTGTTCTTTTCAAACGTTGTGCCGTCAATATCAACGCGTCCCCAACCGCCGACGTAAATTGCGCCGCCGCCGTCAACCGTTGTCGACGGGTTGTTTCCGCCGGCATTGTTGTTTGTAAAGATTGAATTTGTAATAGTTGCATCGGAATAAATTCCCATTGCGCCACCGGAATAAGAAGCGACTTTATTATTATCAAATGTTGAATTGTTAATAATTAATTTATTTGCCGCGTCAAAACCGTTCACGCTTTGCCAATAAGCGCGCGTTTCTTCCGGCGTTTTGTCATTTAAATAAGACGTAGCCGAAGAAATGGCTGCACCATCCCATGTTGCTTCATTATCGGTAAATGTTGAATCATTAATGGTTAAAATGCCTTTACTGTTAAAGATGGCACCACCATAACCCGAACCGGTTGCTTTATTTTGTGAAAAAGTGGTTTCGGATATGTTCATTGTACCGATATTATAGATTGCCCCGCCCATTTTTGCCGAGTTATTCGTGAATGTTGAACCCGCGCCGATATTAACGGTATTAAAGTGGGCGGTCGGTGTCGTGTCATTATTTAAATTAGCAAGTGCCCCCCCCCCGGTTGGTTGCCGTATTATTGGTAAAAGTTGTTTTTCCCAAGTTAAGAGTTGTACCGGTTGTAACATTGGTGTTTGTCCCATCCGTCCATACGGCAATGGCACCGCCGTCTGCATCAGAATGGTTTGTATTAAATGTGGCATTGTCACCCAAAGTTACCGTATCGGCCGCTTCGATTCCCAAAGCGCCGCCCAACCATTTCGATGTGTTGTTTGAAAAGGTTGTGCCGTCGCCGAAAGTTACGTTACGGTTTTCAGAGCCCGAATTTGGAATTTTAACATATAAACCGCCCGAAATTTTATCGGAATGGTTGCCGTCAAATTCCCAATTATCACCGGCCGTAAAACCGTTTAATGCCTTCATGGCACCGCCCGAATTGACGGAAGAGTTGTTGATGAATTTTACATTATTGGCGCCGTCTTGAGATAATGTGTATGTCTCATTGGAAAGGGTTAAACCCGCAGCATTTTGATTGTCTTTATTGTTATTTGTTAAATTTTCAAATGCTTGTCCGTCCGATATTGGCACAACGGTGGCATTTGCAGATGCGTTTATCGAAAATGTTAACAAAACGGCAGCATTTATTAAAAACATTTTCTTTAAGACAGCACGATATTTCGCATTTAATTCTCGGATAGCAGTTTTAGTGTATTTCATTATTTGTTCTCCCCTGAACTATTTTAGATAAGAATTTGAAAAATGTAACCAAACAATAAATGAATTTGACCGTTTGGCCTTAATTTTTCATTTGTATTTTTAATGGTTTACACCATATAATTTAGCTTATAAAAAATGTTTTGTCTCTCCTCCTTCGAAAGTTTCATTTATTAAAAACCATTCCTATTTTAAGGTTAGTTTTGGTGAGTTTGCAACAAAAAACAGCATTGAAGGTGTTAAAATTATCGACTTATGTCGGTTATACTATATAAATCAACATGATACAAAAGGATATATAAATCGTGGAAGAACAAAATACAGTTTCAAAACAAGAATTCTTAAGATGGGTCGGTTTGAAAATTGCGCGTTTGCGCCGTGCAAAAAAAATTACGCAGGCTGACTTTGCCGATGATATCGGTGTCATGATTAACACTATTTCCCGAGTCGAAGGTGCTAAGGTCGATGCCAGGTTATCTACATTGAAAAGCATTGCGGACGGATTAGGGGTGCCTTTGGCTGAATTATTGGATTTAGAAGAATTTCCAAAAAGCAATCTGACAAATTCCAATGAACGCACCATTGAAGAAATCGCCCGTTTGTGTCGCGGTTTTGATGAAAAATCGCTTCAAGCAATTAAGGCGCTGGTTAAAGCGATGCAATATTTAAAAAAATAAGCTTTGGTTTCTTCTAAAGGCCGTATTGATTTCGGTCGACTGCCGATGTTTTAAAAACTTTGGCATGCCTTTTTATTTTAGGTCATTCAGCCATTGCTTTATTTTATTATCCACCGCTTTATTGTATTTGGCAGGAAGGTTGTTAAACGATTTTCCCGTTAAAATTTGCCCGCCCCGCGCCGCGTTTTTAAAGTCTTCAAAATACGTGCCGACGTTGCTGCCTTGCGTGGAAAACGGCACGACGTTTTTGCCCATAAAATCCGCTTGTTTTAAAAACGATAAAACGGGGGTTGCGGCCGTGTACCACCAAATCGGCGAGCCCACAAAAATCGTATCGTACGCATTAAAATCCGGCATAATGGGCGATACGGCAGGATAATCGTGGGATTTAAGTTGTTTTTTGACGGCAAAGTGCAACATGGGTGCAGCCGGCATTTTTTCAACAGTTTGAATTTCGTATAAATCCCCGTTTGTATAGGCAGCAATTTTTTCGGCAATTTCTTTGGTGTGTCCGCTTAAGGAATAATAAACGACCAACACGCGCCCCAAATCATTTTGGTAAGCCACAGGCGCCCCCATATAGGGCGTCATTTCTTTTTGGTTGCGCTTATTGACGTCATATAAATGCCACAAGCCGATTGACCCGCCGATAAGAACGGCCAAGATGATGATATATAAAATGATTTTAAGCATGTTTGCCTCCTGAAAATTATGAACAGATATTCTTATAAAAAAGTATAGGTGTTTTTTAAGAAAGAATAAAGCCTGTTTCGCACAATTTGTCCAATGCGGCATTGATTTTTTCAATCAGCGGCGCGTCAAAGGCCTTTTTTTGTTCATCCGTCATTTCATCCCATGTCATTGCGCGGTTTATGGCTTCGAATGCTTGTCCGAGCGGATAGTTGCTGCCGTTGTAGGGCATTTTTAATTTTTCTTTGTTCAAGGTGCCTTTATTTTTGGAATAAATCAATTCATAAGCGCCGTTTGGCGCAGCAATGGCTATGCATTGTTCGAAATAACAATCAATTTTATCCAAGTGTGCCGTTTTGTCTTTTAAGACGCGCCAAAATTCTTCGGATGTGGTGGATTCGGGCAATTCGCCGCCCCATCGGCGCACGGCAACCTCCGGTTCGCCGTCCAATTGTTCGATGAAAAATCCCGTATCATCGCCCAACGAGACTAAATCAGTTGCCGCGGCGTAGGCTCGGGCTTTTGCCAATGCATTTTCGGCAATTGAATGAATCCCTTCGGCGATATCGATGTGAAATTCGGGGTAATCATTTGGCGTTTTGACGGTATATTTTTTGTCGATATAAAGCTTGAAATCCTTAATTTTGGATTTATTTTTTGTTGCCAGACATACAACGGGTTTCTTTGATTGTTTTAGGGGGTAAGGGAAATTTATCATTTATTTGAACCTTTAAAATTGAAAAATATTAAATTTTTTAAATGGCCAATATCTTGTTTTGCCGCCCATTTATGGGTGGGTTAACCGTTTTGCACAGCTTATATTAAACAGGTGCCTTTGCGTTGTTGTCAAGAAAAAAGGGCACGTTTAAACGAAGGTGCCCACCGTTTTGATGTATGGTTTTATTTTAAATGGTATCAAACCGCTTTGCCCGTTTCGTAAGCTTGGCGGCACACGGGCAATTTTTTAATGTCGCCGATTTGCCAAGCGCCGATGCCGTAAATGATGCCTTTTTCAACCGTGCCGTCCAAACAATCGACGGCAAATCCGCGCAAGCTTTCGATTGTTTTTTGCATGTTCCCAATCGATGTGTCGGCCGCCGAAATAATGTAATAAAATTCTTTGTTTTTAATTTCTTCATACCGTGCAACCGTTCGGTCGATAAGTGTTTTAAGTTGAGCATTCATCGTGTAAAAATAAACGGGCGTTGCCATGACAATGACGTCGGCATCTATCATTTTTTGCAAGATGTCGGCCATGTCGTCTTTTAAAACGCAAACGCCCGTTTTGGCACACGCGCCGCACCCCATGCAATAGCCGATTTTTTGTGAGCGCAAAAATATTTTTTCCACCGCATGCCCGGCTTCAATCGCGCCTTTGATAAATTCGTCGCACAAGGTGTCGGAATTGCCGCCGCCACGCGGGCTGGCCGATAAAACCAAAACTTTTTTCATTATATCTCCTTTTTTTCATATCTTTTTTTGGCAGGCAAGAAAGGGCGTCCTTAAAAAATTGTCCGTTCGTGCCTGTCATTTTTTATTCAATTTTTAAGTTGATTTTTCAGCTTAAATTTTTAAATCTTTGAGCCAACTTTCAACGTCGCTTTTGGCTTCTTCCACGCGGCTGCCCCAAAACGCTTTGCCGTCTAAGACATTGGAATGCGGCGTTAATTTTGCCGTATCCGAAGCGTTTCGTGCCAAGCCACTGCCGCCATGGGTTGAAAACGGAATGACGGTTTTGCCGCTTAAATCATGCGTGCTTAAAAAAGTTACAACCGGCGGCGCAATCGTTGACCACCAACATGGCGATCCGACAAACACGACGTCATAATCGGACAGGTTGTCGGGCCCTTGTTTAATCGACGGTTGGAAACCGGCGCGGATTTCTTTTTGGGCTTGTTCGGTTGTGGCATGGTAATCGGACGGGTAGGGCGTTACCGGTTCGATTTCAAACACGTCCGCCCCCGTCAAATCGCGGAGTTGGTTTGCAATCGTGCGTGTGTTGCCGGAATGCGAAAAATAAACGACTAACACTTTTTTGCCGTTAAAATTTTCCAAAACAATTTGATTTGCGTTTTGAGCCACGGCTTGTGATGCGCCCGTTTGAATGCCGAGCGTTAACAACACCGCGGCGGCTGTTTTTAAAATGCCTTTTTTCATAATTTCCTCCTTTTATATGCGGCTTTATTATGCGCTTTGCCCACCTGTTTGCCGCGTCCCATTGATTATTTATATTGGTCGTTTGTAACCGGTTCCAACCATGTTACGGTGTTGTTCGGCACGTTCGTTTCAATTGATATGTGCGAAAACCAACTGTCGGGTGCTGCGCCGTGCCAATGTTCCACGTCGGGAACAATGCGTACGACATCGCCTTTGTTCAAAATGCGGATATCGCCGCCGCGTTCTTGATAACGGCCCGTACCGCCCGTGACAAGCAAAATTTGCCCGCCCGAATGTTTGTGCCAATTGGTCCGCGCGCCCGGTTCAAATGTGACGTTGCCGATGGGTGCGTTAAAAACGGTGTCATTCGCGCTGAGCCTTGTCAAATATGTTTGCCCAGTAAAATATTTCCCGTATGGGTTTTTATCCCCTTGAGGGAAAATGGTGTCAATTTCACTTTTTTTATATGTTGCCGTGTCCGTGTTATTGTATGTTGCCGTGCTTGTGTCCATGCTTTGTGCCTTTCCTTGAAAACCGACTAAAAAACATCCCGCTAAAATAAGTGCCAATATTTTTTTCATTTTTGTTTGCCCTTTTTGATTTTATTTAAAACTTCGGTTGCCGCCGCCGCTGGGGATGTGCCGACGTCCTGTTTGACAAGGGTGATAATTTGCGTAATTTCAGCCTCGCTTAACCCCGTGTTCATGCCGATTTGAATGTGTGAGCCCAGTTGGCTTTGCACGCCCGTCATTGCGGATAAAGCGGCGATGGTTGCCACTTCGCGGTCTTGGTAACTTAATACGCCGCGCCCGAAAATATCGGCAAACAAATGCTCTTTTAAAAACGCATCAATGGCCGGGGCAAAATCCATGATGCCGCCCGCAACCGGGCGTCCCGTCAAATTAATTTGCATAGTGTTGCCATAGGCGAATTTGTCCGTCCCTTGCGGCAATTCTTTGCCCGCTTCGCCCATTTTATCGGTGATGCCATGCGCTTGGCGTTCATTTAAAACGTTTTGGAAAGCCCCCAAACCGTTTAAAGAGCGCGGAAAACCGGCATAGGCATACATTTGCACCAATACTTCCTTAATTTCATTGACACTCAGCCCCGCATCTAACCCGTTATTTAAGGCTTCGTTTAATTTCGGCATGTCGCCCGTGGCCGTCAAAGCGGCGATTCGTGCTATGTTTTGTTGGCGCGGCGTTAATATATCCGTTTCATTCATCGTGTTTGCTCCCGTTTTTAATATATAGGCGTTTGATAAGAAAATGCCCATCATCAGTACGCCCAAAGTTTTTAAAAAATTCTTTTTCATTTTTGCTCCTTTTCATTTCTTTTTATTTTTTGTTTGTCCCTTTCCTTGAAAAAATTTTAAAGCCCCGCTTGTAAAAAAAATGCCAAAGCGTTTAATCCCACGCCAACAAATCCCACCATTTTTGCGTCGGCGTTTCCCCCGGCACGATTTTTTCGCCCATAACGGGTGTCATGATTTGAATGGGCGTGCCTTGCGCTTCTTTGATAACCAAATCAACCGATTCGTGCCACGGATGCAGGGCCAAATCAAACACGCCCCAATGAATGGGTAAGACAAGCGTTGTTTTTAAATCCCGGGCGGCTTTGATAACTTCACGCGGGAACAAGTGAATATCGGGCCATCCGGGATTCCAAGCGTCGATTTCAAGTGCCGCAAAATCAAAGGGCCCGTATATTTGGCCGATATGTTTGAAATGCTTGCCGTATCCCGTGTCGCCGCCCCAAAAAATGTTGCGCCCGTCCGATTTAATCGCGTATGAATTCCATAGGGTTTTATTCCTGTCCAAAAAGCTGCGTACCGAATAATGTTTGCCTGCCAACCCCGTAATGGATAAGCCGTTATCTTCAAACGTTTCATCCCACCCGATTTCGGTAATGTTTTGAGGTGCGATGCCCCATCCTTTTAATGCCGCTTTAAGGCCGAGCGGTACAATAAAGCGGGCATTTTTAAGCGCTTGCAGCGTCTTTTTTTCCATATGGTCATAATGGTTATGCGTTAAAACGACGTAATCGATTGGCGGCAAATCATCGCGTGCAATCGGCGCTTTGCCGTACCGCGGTACAATGAACGGCAGTGGGCCGGCATTGTCAAAAACGGGGTCGAAAATGAATCGTTTGCCGTTTAAATCCATAATCGCGGACGAATGGCCGAGCCAATAAAGCGCAAAGTTATCGGGCATTTTAGCAAAGCTGTCCTTTGTCAGTTCGATTTTCGGCAACTCAAATCGTGGCGCATAAGGGGATTTTTTAAGGAATTTAAAAACGCTTAAAGTGCCGCCTTGTACCTTGTCAAAATGATAAGTAATGGGTTCGGGGCTTTTAAATTGCCCGTTTTCGAAATAGGGCAATTGTTGATAGGTTGCCAAGTCTTGTTTGCTTGGCGTATCGCCAAAAATGCTTTGTAAGTACACGAAACCGCAAATGGCCGCCACCAATGCCGAAAGGGTTAAATAAATAAACACTTTTATGAATCTCCTTAAGATTTTTTTCATCTCTTTTTCCCGCTTGTTTTTTATATAGTAACTCTTCTATGGAAATCCTAGCACTTAGAGTTAGCTCGAAGTCAAGAATTTTTTTCAAAATGAATTGATAATTTGCTTAAAGTGTTGTATGATAGGAAAAAAGAGGATGAAAAATGATGAAAAAGAAATATTACACAATTGCCCAAATGGCACAAATTTGCAATTTAACGCCGCATACAATTCGTTATTATGACAAAGAAGGATTATTGCCTTTCATCGACCGCACTCCGTCGGGCACGCGTCATTTTAAAGAAGAAGATGTCGAAGCCTTTGTCATTATTAATTGTTTAAAGGAAACGGGACTTGGCATTAAAGAAATCAAAACGTTTATGGATTGGTGCCGCCAAGGCGATGCAACGATTGATAAACGTTTAAATTTGTTTTTGGAACAAAAAAAGAAGGTGCAGGTTCAACTGAAAGAACTTAAAAAACACCTCAAAAAAATTGATTATAAAATTTGGTATTATCAAACGGCCAAGGACGCCGGCACGTTGGCTGTACACGATAAAAATAAATGTGTGGCAACGCTTAAAAATCAAAACGCCGGGAAAGTCAAGCTTAAATAATGTTACCTTTACCCATGGGCGCTTGCTTATCCGAATAAATTTTTTTGACGTATAAAATTTGATTTAACTGCGCGTTCAATAATTTTATCAGTTGGTTTAATGAAATCGCATAAAATCGGCGATAAGGGGTTGAAGGTGGCTACTTTTTTACGAATCGATTTCGTGCTGTGGTTGGCGTAACAATAGGCACATCCGTTTAAACAGGTGTTATAAGTTCCGATGTCAATGCTGGAGGTGCAATAACACGTATCGCGTTGGTTTTTGTCTTTTTTCAAATTTAGTTGCATACCGGTTAATTTTTCAATCAACGCGCCGTCAATGCATACGGACGGATTTAAGCCCGTTTGTTTCAAATCCACGTTTCCGCACGCACCGATTGTCATGCCATTATCAACAGCCGTTTTTTTGAAAGCGGTAGCCAGCGTTTGTTGTTCTTTTAAGGTGCCTTCGCGCACGCCCAATTTTTTCATATTGTATTCGATTTTGGCGTACATATCCAAAAAGCTTAAATGGCACCTGTATGTTGCCCCTTTTAATTCGTGCGCTAACTTTTCAAATGCTTGGATGTGAAAATCCGGCGTATATTTTTCATTTAACAAAAGAGGGCTGTATCGCCAAACCATTTTATCCGCGCCGATGGTGTCGGACAATTTTTTGAACGTATCGATTAATTTTTCCTTGGGCGGCAAATTAGATTCGATGTCCTCATCATACGGGTTAATCGTGAATTGGATGTAATAGGGGTATGGTTCTAAATCTTTTAAATGCGCCAACATCGGTTCGGGATTTTTGCTCCAAAAAACGATAAAATCAAGTGTGTTTTCATTTAAGGCGATACGGCTGACCTGTGCCGGATTCATCGGGTTGCGCACGAAAACATAGCCGTCTTTTAAACGGTTTAAAAACCAATCGAAATAAAACCTGGGGATGTCGGTGCGGCGGCTGACACTTAAAATCATGAAAACTCCTTTTGTTTGTAAAGGGTATTTCGGCAGATAGGGGACATTATTTAATAATAGGTTATTATTTTTAAAAACAAAAGTTTTTTTTGGGTAGAACGCATCAAATAAAAAATGAGTATGCACTATTAAATTGAATCGGTTTTTTATCCATGCGAATCCGTGCGTTAAACCTTAAAGAAATACACGATAGCGCCAAAGAATAAGACAATCAGCAAAATTTTTATCAAAAGCGACCCCATTTTAATCAGAAAATAAGAGGCAATAAACATAATAATACCCGATGTTATCAACTGTTCGGAACTTAAGTTCGGCGTCATAACGGACAGCCCCAAAACGCCTATTGCACACAACAACAAACTGCTTAAAACAACAATCAATTCTTTTTTTAAAAATTTCATTAAGCGATTCTCTTTTTTTAAGTTTATGTTTTATTGAATATAAAATTTTTTTTGTTAAATTGCACGTTTTTTGGCGCAAAAAAACAAGGCGTTTGAAAGGTTTTTTATTTTTTTTAAATATATTAAATTTAATACTTGACAATTTTAATATATATCAATTATGCTATATATAGACAGCTTAAAGGCCGATTGTTTATTGGAGGGACGAAAAAAACGAAATGGTTCCGAGTACAAATAATCGATATGATAAAAGGAGGAAAACATGAATAAAGACAAAACACAGAAAAAAATTACACCCGCAACTTTCACTCAAGCCGCGGAAATCAAAGAAATTGTGGAACAAGTAGACGCCGGGAAGAAGAAGAATCCGAAGGATTTATCGTCGGACCAGGATTTAACGATAGCGCT
>ULOI01056677.1_pt1 | contig 30260 bp, 26 predicted proteins | sample 1952231 | NCBI WGS metagenome assembly ULOI01 (sample SAMEA4835593, study PRJEB28245) | human gut metagenome | biome: gut microbiome; material: fecal sample | place: Denmark | collected 2008
GGTTGTCTTAAAATTATCAGAAAGGGGAAAAGATGGGTAAAGAACCACAAAATGACGTCGGGCATGCCGTGCGTTACACTCTGATTGGTTTTTTCAGTTTCGGTTTGTGTTTAGCATCGGCATGTGATAAACGTGAAGAAAATATTTATGATTCGATTAGAAATACCTCAATGCTGGGTATAATATTAACGACACATGCGGGTGGTTGCAAATTACGCGATTAATCAATAAATTCAGACTAAATAGGAGAAATAAATGTCAAAAGAAATGTTTGATCCGGCTTTTGTTTTACTTAAAGAATTTTACGAAGCCATTGAAAATGTTCCAACCATTCATCAAGATGGAAAATACAAGAAAACTCAATCCGACGATTTGGCGACAAGCTATGATTTAGAAGTTAAAAATGGCCGTTTTGTCAATAATGCGTATATTTCATATGCGGATAATAGGATTGAATCTTTCCCGGCTCTTAAACAAATAGCGGTTTCTTTTTCTGAGGAAGGTGTTCTTTTATACGCAAAATTCAGGCATGCGGACTATAGCACATTGACAGGCGAAAAAGCTTGTTATGATGGTGAACATCTTAAAATTGAAGGTGATTTTGCCAGCGGTATTTTCACATATACAAAAGATGACATGACTTTTGAACGTCACTATGCAGCCGAAGGTTTCAAAAAAATTAAAAATCCGTTAGAGGTTGTTTACGCACAGCAACGAGCGAAGAAAATCCGTAAAAGGATTGCCAAATTAGGTGCTTTTGCAATTTTGTCAGCACCTTTTGTTGTTGGAGCAATTGTATCATGTCACCAAAAAACGCCACCTCAACCGGCACCGCAACATGAACGCGGATAAGATGATCCATATTTTTGAATAAAATCATTGACGAAATAATCCTGTTTTGATATATTTGTGTTATGAACACTATTTTTGAAAGGCTTACAAATATGGAACAAAATTACAGACCGACTATGAACGATGTTTTGTTGTCTCTTTCACGTTGGAAATATTATTTCGGCGATGAAAATCGAGTATATGATGAATTAAATAACGTGTATCGAGAGGTTTTGGGGGTTGATTACGATGTATCAAGGGCTAAAAACAGTGGTTCGTTAGCAAACGATATGAAGGTTTTTGAGAATGCCGTGACGGCTCAATGCCCCGAATTAAAACCGGCGATTGATAAGGTAAATCATTTGTTATCGCGTTATGATTATGCTTTGCGCAGAAATTGTGATCAAAGTGAAAACATGTATTTGAACCTTATTCATTCAACATTACAATTTTTTAATATTCCCGCTGATAAACCCGTTGAATTTAAAAAGGATATATTTCGAGATTTTGAATTGACAAGACGCCGTTTCACTCGCACTTATGTTATTCCTGCCGTTCCCAAAAAAGATAAAGGACGTTGGAAAGACCGCGGTTCACGGGATTAATCTTTTACCATTTGTACAATGATTAACTAAAGCAGCTCTAATTAAGAGCTGCTTTTTTGAATTTTTATAATTCGCCTATGTTAAATTTATCGTTGCTTTATCAACTTTTATTTTTGATGCATACGGGCATTTAACAAATCGATTGCTTCGGCTTCGGTCGGTACATGGCCGCCATTTTTAACCGATGCCATAACTTTTCCGGCCTTTACATATGGGCCATAACGCCCGATTTGATAGGTTATTGTTTCACCATTCCATTTGCCGATTTCGGTTGTTGCTGCCGCCTTTTTGTTGGACGCTAACAATTCAAGCGCGCGGGCAAGTTCAATCGTATAAACGTTGTCATCGGGTGTTAAGGATTGATATACTTTTCCACGTTTGACAAACGGGCCGAATTTGCCCAAACCCGCTTCAACAGGTTCTTTGGTTTTGGGGTCTTCGCCAAGCACACGCGGCAAGGATAATAATTGCATCGCTTTTGGAAAATCTATTTCAGCCGGATTGGCACCTTTAGGCAAGCCGGCGCGTTTGGCATCTTTGCCGTCGCCTGCTTGTACATACCAACCATAAGGGCCTTTTTTGACAATAATGTCTCGCCCCGATTCATCCTTGCCTAAATCATAGGTTTTGGGCTCTTCCACATGTGTTTCAACCGGATTGCCATTTTCATCCTTTATGGGGTCAATAACGGCAAAATGCTTAGTATATTTACATTTCGGGTAATCGTTGCATCCGATAAACGCGCCGTATTTGCCAACGCGCAACGATAATTTATGTTGTTTGCATTCCGGACAAATGCGCGATTCTTCGGTCGGGAATAAATGTTTTTCCAATGTTTTGGCGACCGTTTCAAGCACATCGCCCATTTTGACGGGTTCTACGTTTTTAACGGTGCCGGTAAACGGTAACCAAAAATCTTCCAATACCTGTTTCCATTCGATTTTGCCGTTGGTGATTTCATCCAATTTATCTTCCAAACCGGCGGTATAATCGTATTGAATATATTGATTGAAATAATTTTCAAGGAAAGCCGTAACAATGCGTCCGCGGTCTTCGGGATAAAACCGTTTATTTTCCAAGCGTACATATTTGCGGTCTTGCAAAACGGACAAAATTGTCGCATACGTGGACGGACGCCCGATGCCCAGCTCTTCCAAGCGTTTGACAAGGCTGGCTTCGGTAAAACGCGGTGGTGGTTCGGTAAAGTGTTGGTCAGCGCGCACGTCCAGCGTTTCTAAGCTTTCTTTTTCATTCATGACCGGCAGGATTTTGGAATCATCATCGCCTTTGTCATCGTCGATATCTTCCTTATAAACCTTAATAAACCCGGGAAAAGCAATCGTTTGTCCAGTCGCGCGTAATTGCAATTTATTATCGGTGGAAGGAATATCGACACCGACCTTGTCAAATACGGCGCTTTCCATTTGGCAGGCGACCGTACGTTTCCAAATCAATTCATATAATTTGCGTTGGTCGGGCGTTAAATATTGGGCTACCGATTCGGGCGTACGGTTGACATTCGTCGGGCGGATAGCTTCGTGAGCCTCTTGCGCATTTTTCGAATTATTTTTATAAAAGCGCGGCTTTTCGGGAATATATTCTTTCCCGTATTCTTTTTCAACCAACGCGCGAATGTCGTTAATCGCTTCGGGCGCCAACGCAACCGAATCGGTACGCATATATGTAATTAACCCGGCCTGTTCGCCGCCTAAATCAGCTCCCTCATACAAACTTTGTGCCGTTTGCATTGTTTTTTTCGCACCAAACCCGAGCTTGCGGGAGGCTTCTTGTTGCAATGTCGACGTCGTAAAAGCGGGGGCAGGGTTGCGTTTGACTTGTTTCTTTTCAATCGTGCCGACGATGAACTCAGCATCTTCCACCCGTTTTTTGATATCGCCCGCAATCGTGGAATTGGCCAAATCAAATTTATCCAATTTTTTGCCGTCGGCCTGGGTCAATTTCGCGGTAAATTTTTCTTTGCGTTCGGTATTTAAATCAACATCCACCGTCCAATATTCTTTGGGCACAAAGCTGTTGATTTCGTCTTCGCGTTCCGATACCAAACGCAAAGCGACCGATTGTACGCGACCGGCGGATTTTGCACCGGGCAATTTGCGCCACAAAATCGGAGAAATATTAAATCCGACCAAATAATCCAAAGCGCGTCGAGCTAAGTACGCGTCAACCAAATTCATATCAATTTGGCGCGGGTTTTTAATGGCTTGTAAAATCGCATTTTTTGTAATTTGGTGAAATACGACGCGGAAAACGGGAAAATCTTTTTTCAGCTTTTTGCGCCGATGCAATTCTTGTACAACATGCCAAGCGATGGCTTCTCCTTCCCTATCGGGGTCGGAAGCCAAATATAATTCGTCCGCGGATGCCAAAGCCTTAACGATGTCACGCATGGTTTTTTCGCCGCGCGGTTGCATTTCCCAATCCATTTTAAAATCTTCGTCTGGGCGTACCGAACCATTTTTAGCCGGCAAATCGCGGATATGTCCGAAACTGGCCATCACCTTATAGTCTTTGCCCAGATATTTATTGATTGTTTTGGCTTTTGCCGGAGATTCGACGATAACTAATTTCACGATATGTTCCTTTATTCTTTTATCTGTGCCAATAATGAAACGCGATTGCCCGGGAAACGCTCAATGCGGCCGGCTAATTCCAATTCGACTAATATAATGTTGACAAGCTGTGTCGACAACCCCGTACCGCCGATTAAATCATTAATGCCTGTCGTTTCGGGACTTAAATTTTCGATAACAATTTTACGCGCTTTGGCCAAATCGCTTTCCGAAATAATTGCATATGGTTCCATAATCTGTTCAAAGGCCGGTTCTTCCATTTGAAATGAACGTGTCAAATCGTCAAACGTATCAATAATATCGTAGGCTTTTTCAACTAATCCGGCACCGTTTTTGAGCAATCTGTTTGGCCCTTCGCTGCGCGGTTCAAGCGGAAAACCCGGCACGGCAAATACGTGTCGGTTTTGTTCTTTGGCCAAGCGGGCGGTAATAAGCGAACCTGAACGCAATTCGGCTTCAATAACAACAATGCCTTTGGACAATCCCGAAATAATGCGGTTACGGCGCGGAAAATTTTGCGGTGCAATGGGCGAGCCGAACGGCAGTTCCGAAATAACACATCCCCGCATGAACAGCTCTTCACACAAAGCTTTGTTTTCTTTCGGATAAACATCGTCCAAACCGGTCCCGATAACCGCTACGGTGCCCCCTTTGCCGTCCGTATTGGACAAAGCCCCTTGATGAGCGGCCGAATCAATGCCTTTGGCCATGCCGGAAATGACGGTAAAATCCGCCTTGCTTAAATCCGCCGCCAATTTGCGCGTAAAATTTTTGCCATTTAAGGACGCCCCGCGCGTGCCGACTATGCCGACACATGTTTTTCCCGTTAATGTTAAATGCCCTTTAACATATAAAATCGGTGGCGCATCTTCAATTGTTTTAAGTAGTTTCGGATAATCAGGATGGTTAAGCGGCAAAATTTCGGCACCTGTTTCTTCCGCTTTTTTTAATTGTAAATTGACCATTTTGTCAGTTGCCAAAACAATCGGTTTTGTTCGTCCGCCTCGACGGGCAAATTCGTCCAAATGGCCGATAGCTTCTTTTGGTGTGCCGAAATAAGCAATTAAGTTGCGAAACGTAATCGGACCAACGTTTTCACTTAACGCTAACTTAAGCCATTCTTTTGTTTCTTGGACGGTCAAATTCATTTAAAGGGGGTTCCTTATTTTTTCTTTTGTTGAGCTTCTTTTGTATTTTGAACGGATACAGCCGAAGTTTTCTTTTTAAACGAAATTTTGCTTTCTTCGCCCCTAATTAGCCTCTTAATGTTTTCTTTATGGCGGTAAAACGATAAAAGCGTCAACAGGGCATAACACAGTGCCGCAGTCGAATTGGCAAAAGCGAGAGCATAAAACGGTGCCGCAAAAAGTGCAACCAATGCCGACAAAGACGAAAAGCGGAACGTTACGGCGACAAATAACCATGTTAAAGCCGTCAATACACCGACAACAGGCGTCATGGCAAGCATAAGCCCTAAAGTTGAAGCCACGCCTTTGCCACCTTTAAATTTTAACCAAATTGGATAATTGTGGCCCAAAACGGCACAAACGCCGGCAATCATGCCCGCTAAATGCGATTGGTACATCCACTGGCATAATAGCGCAATAAAGCCAGCTTTAAATACATCGAATATAAGGGTTAAAAGCGCCAAATCTTTTCGCCCTGTTCGCAAAACGTTTGTTGCCCCGATATTGCCCGATCCGATTTTACGTATATCGCCCAATCCTGCCATACGCGTAAAAACTAAACCGAAGGGGATAGAACCGAACAAATAGCCTAAAGCGGCACAAATCAAAAATGCAGGTGTCATTTAAATACTCCAAATCAACGTACAAAATGTCGCTATTTGCAAGTGACATTTGTTTCTATTTATAACCCATCTGAATTAAAACGCAAGCAAAAAATATCTTTTGCTTTTGGAAAAAGGGTATCATTTTATTCTTATTATATAAATATAATAGAGCAAACAAAAGAAATTTATTGACAAAATAATATTGAGATGTTTATAATAAGCAAGTTATTGTAAAAAACATATCTATATATTTTATAAAGGATGCTCCCCCATGAAAGGTTCCCGCAGTAAATCTAATAATTTTTCGTACCAAGCCAAACGCATAAAAAAAATCGTCGATTCGCAAATGAAGGTTTTGGAAGGACTTGTTGCTCTTGCGCTGCAAAAGGGCGAATGTATAAAAGAGAACGAAAACAAGCTGAATTTTGTGGTATACCAAGATGAAATGTATCGCGTGCAAATATCTGTGTATCAGGGTAGGGATGGAACAATCCGCCCGGTCGGCAGTGGTCAAATCGATTGTGTCGCAGTGGAAGATGTAGATTACATTAAGTTTTGCTATGATTCACAATCCAGGTTATCTTCATATTTAAATTTTCAATGGGGCAGGGCGAAAGGCGAAATCCATTTTCAAGCGGGTCAACCTTCGGGATTTGCCGAAATTACTGAAGCCATTGATAACCGTTTTGTAAAACGGCACCATGTCTTTGCATCCAAAACTGTCAGTGCATTGTTGGCGCTGGCTACATGTACTTATGCCGGCGGATTGAATAATGCTGCCGCACAACAAAAATGTTTCATTGCGCATCAAGGGGAACATGTTGGTTGTGATTTGAGGATGCATACGCGATAAAAATTTATAAGAAATTTTATCTTGACGCCATCGGCAACGTTTCAAATGTACGGTATTAAGAATTTTGTGCATATGATAAAACAATCAAAAACGAAAAGAAACTACTCTGAACAGGTAATGGTTAATGACATAATCTGTCAGCATGCCGTAAATATATCATAACGAATATACCACAACGAGTCGGCATTAAAATCTTAAGCTTCCGCCATATCGTGGATTTGCAGCTGGATTTTCGTGCGCCCTTTCCATGTTTCTTGCTTCAGAAAACCCGCCACATGAAAGTAAATGCCCGGTGAATGCATTAACTTTTCACCCACCGGCGTATCGGCAGCACGAAAAGCGATTGCCGAAATGTATTTGCCGTTTTTACCCGTTAATGTGCAGGCAATGTGACCGTTTTTAAGCGGCATAACACGCGTAATCGCCACATCTTTAATGACAAAACGCGGTTCGGGGTTGGCTTCGCCAAAAGGAGCCAACATTGACAAATTTTCAATCAATTCGGGACAAATGCCTTGAATGTCCAACACGCCGTCAATGTCCAATATATGGCCGTTGCCGCACATTGAATCGGGGGTAATCGATTGTTTTAAATAGGTATGGAATTCTTGTAATTTTTCTTTATGCAATGAAAAGCCTGCCGCCATCGGATGTCCGCCCCCTCGGCTTAAAATTCCCTTTTCAATCGCGTTCATGACTAAACATCCCAAATCGACGCCTTGTACTGAACGCGAAGAGCCTTTGACTTCATCCCCTTCAATGCTGAGTGCAAAAACGGGCAGGTTGTATTTGTCTTTTAAACGTCCTGCTACAATGCCAACCACGCCTTGGTGCCAATCTTCGCCTTGCACGACAATAAACGGCAAATCTTCTTGACGGTTTTCAACTTGCCAAATGGCGGCTTCTAACACGGCGGCTTCAATATCACGGCGCTTTAAGTTTAATTCTTCCAACTGTTCGGCCAAAATGCGGGCTTCGGTTTTATCGTTGGTTGACAGCAATTTCATTCCGATATCCGATTTGCCGACCCGTCCGCAAGCATTAATACGCGGACCGAAAATATATCCCAAATGGTAAGCCGTTGGTGCTTCGTCCAATCCGACAAGTTCTGCCAAAGCGGCAATGCCTTTGTTTTGTCCCAGGCGCATTTGATTTAAGCCAGATTTGACAAACAGGCGGTTGACGCCTTGCAACTTGACCACGTCACAGACGGTGCCGAACGCAACCAAATCCAAATAGGGGATAAGGTTGGGTTCTTGTTTGTTTTTATAAAAACCTTTTGAGCGCAAAATGTTGTTCAATGCCACGATAAATAAAAATACAACGCCGACCGCTGCCATGTAGCGGCACGGGTGGTCTGTCGGTTCGTCCAAACGTTTCGGATTGACGACCGCATAAGCGTCGGGTAATGTTTTTTCGGGGTCATGGTGATCCAAAACAATGATATCTAATCCCAAAAATGTCCCATAAGCAATCGGGTCAAAAGCCGTCATGCCACAATCAAGTGTAGCAACTAACTTGCATCCCTTTTGATGAAATTCTTTCATTTTATTGATATTAGGGCCGTAACCGTCTTCGCGGTCGGGAATGAAGCAGTAGGTTTTAATGGCGCAATATTCCAAAAACATTTTCAACAGCGCAGTCGAAGTAGCCCCGTCCACGTCATAATCGCCCATTAACCCGATTGATTCGCCTGCCAAAATTGAGGCAGCCATGCGGCGCGCAGCTTTATCCATATCCTTTAATGAAAAGGGGCTGGGCAGATTATTTTTCAACGTTGGATTTAAGAAGGCTTCTACCGTTTCAAGCGTAACATTTCGAGCTGCCAAAGCGCGTGCGACAATCTCGGGCAAACCGTACTTTTGAGCCATTGCTAAACTGTTTCTATCGTCTGCTGGGCGTAATTCCCAGGCCAAACCGCTTAATGATTTGGCAACTCCTAAAACCGACATACTATTATATTCCTTATTATTTTCTTTACTACCTTATAGGCTTTCTTTTTGAAATGCAAGCAAAAAAGTCTTTAATCCTTCCTACGGATAAAAATCCGTTTTTGAATTTATTGAAAAGAACTGCGCCTTAGAAGGATTCTGTACAAATGTCCGGGTGAAAAAATTAATTATGGAAATCATTTATAAACCTTTTGATTAATTTTTATTTTTTAATGTTTTTTTTAATAAAAAAGATAAAATTTAATTGAAACTTCAATATTTATGAGTATAATTTTCTCAATACATACAATAGTATATTGTTAAAATGGCCTTAAAGGCGAAAATAACTTGCAAATAAGTGTTTTTAAGCTTATAATAATTTCAACCATCGGGGGATTAAAATGAAAAAAAATATCTTGTTTGTCGGCAGCGAAATGACTCCTTTTATTCGTACCGGCGGCTTGGGCGATGTTATCGGGTCTTTGCCTAAAGCTTTATGCAACAAAGACACGAACATTAAGGTCATTATACCGCTGTATGTCGACACGGGATTGGGTATTGATTATCAAAAATTCGGCATTCGTAAAATTATGGAAGGCAATTGTGTGGCAATGGGGAATTGCCATGAGTTTTTTGCCGTTCATGAATCAAATTATATCCCGGGTATTCAAGTTTATTTCATTGAATTTAATAAATTTTTTAATAGGCGCGGTGTTTACCAAGACCGTGCGACCCGTGCCGAATATACCGATAACGCTTATCGTTATGCTTTTTTGTGCCGCGCGGCTATGCAAACGGCCAAAGATTTGGGCTATCGTCCTGATGTCATACATTTGCACGACTGGCAAACGGCATTGATTGCTTACTATTTAAAAAAAGAACACGATCCGTTCTTTGAAAATACAAAATCACTTCTGACCATTCATAATTTGTTACACCAAGGGCATTTTGGCGCGGATGTCATTCCATATGCGAAAATTGATTGGTCTGATTTTAATCCGGGCACTTTTGAAGATTATGGTCGCATTAATTACTTGAAAGGCGGCATACGTTTTGCCGACAAAATCAATACGGTCAGCCCGCAGCACGCCCGTGAAATTCTGACTCCCGAATTCGGAGCGGGACTTGATTTTATCCTGCGTGAACGCAAAAACGACTTGCATGGCATTTTAAACGGCATTGATACAGATTTGTGGAACCCGAAAAACGACGATATTTTGGTTTCAAAATATTCTTTGCGGGACTTTCAAGTCGGCAAGCAGCGCAATAAGGAAGAATTGGTTCGTCAAATGAATTTGGAAAGTGCGCAAAAACCGGTTTTTTCAATGGCTGTGCGTTTGGCCGAACAAAAGGGTATCCGAATGTTGGCCGAAAGTATCGAACCGATTTTGAATTCAATGGAATGCCAATTTGCCATTATGGGTGAAGGTGAAAAATGGGCGCAAGATTACTTTGCCTCTTTGCCGCGCAAATATCCCGGCAAAATCGGTGTATATATCGGCTTTAATAATGATTTTGAACATATCATGGATGCAGGCGGCGATTTTTCGTTGATACCGTCTTTATACGAACCGTGCGGTTTAAAACAAATGGTATCGCAAACATATGGGGCCTTGCCGATTGTCCGTTCAACGGGTGGGTTGGCCGATACGGTCGCTAACTATAATGAACGTTATGGGTTCGGTACGGGATTTAAATTCAGCGCCATAACACCCCAAGCGCTTTATAACACGATTTCGTGGGCTAATTCGACTTATTATGACAGGCCCGAGCATATTGCAAATATGCGAAAAATGGCCATGGCCCAAGATTATTCATGGACTAAGTCAAGCGAAGATTATCAAACCCTTTATAAAACTATGTCAGGAGTCAGCTAATGCAAAAAATATCAGTTGCTATCGTCGGATGGGGAAATGTCGGGCGCGGATGTAAACGCGCGATTGAAGAAACATCGGATTTGGTTTTGGCCGGCGTTGTGCGCCGTCCGACCACAGTGAGTTTGGAAGAAGTCGAACTCCAAAATACGAAGGTTGTTTCTGATATTACGAAATTAAAAGATGTAGATGTTGTTTTATTGTGTATTCCATCGCGCGAGGTACCCGATAAAATTGCCCAATACCAAAAAATGGGCTATTCGACCGTTGACAGTTTTGATGAACATGAACGGATTGTAACTGTTCGCAAAGAGGCTGATATTACTGCAAAAGCTAAAAAAGTTGTCTCTATTATTGCGGCCGGTTGGGATCCGGGTACCGATTCGGCTATCCGCGGTATTATGAAGGTTGTTTCGATTACGGGTTACACGACCACAACATTCGGCGGTACGGCCGGCGGCCGTTCAATGGGACACACTGCTTTGGTTAAAACAATCCCGGGGGTCAAAAACGGTGTTGCATTGACTTTGGCAAACGGGCGGGGCAAACATAAACGCAAGGTTTATTTGGAATTGATGCCGGATGCGAATTTTGGCGAAATTGACCGCGCTATTCGCAACGACCCGTATTTTATGAATGACCCGCTTGAAATTGAAGTGGTTAAGAGCGTTGACAAATATAATACGTTGCAACATGCCGGGTCAATTGAACGTACCGGTATGCAAGTCAACCAACGCTATGATGTGGCGGGCATTAACCCGGAATTTACGGCAAATGTCATGGTTTCTTGCGCCAGAGCGTGCATGGCGGCCAAGGCAAAAGGAGAATATGGGTGTTATACATTTATCGAAAGGCCGTTAATTGATTATCTGCCCGGCAACACATTGGAAGAAAAATTAGAAGGTTATTGATATTTCTCGTTGAAAAAAGAACAAAATATTGTTAATATAATAAGAGGTTATCAATTTGCACTCTCTTTTAAGGAGAAACTGAATGTTATTTTGGTCGTTTGTATTATCGTTTGTTATGGCTATCTTGTTCTATGCCTATTACCCGAGAACGGACCAAATCACAATTGTTGAAAAACCCCAAGCAGAATCTGCCGTCATGGCTTTTGTCAATTCACACCAAGCTGCCAAAAAAATGATTTATAATTTGGTGGATGATTATGATATTAACGGCAAAAAAGTTTATCGTGTTTATATCAATGAAATGAAAAAAGTCAGTCAATACAAAGACGGCGAAATTACGAATGAAAGGGAAGTTGCCATATTTGACCCGACAGTGAATAACAATAATTTGGGTTTAAATGACAATCTCGGATATATCAGAACTGGGTTAATTAGCGATTACAACAGGGGCATTAAGGGTTATCGCTTGGATAATATTTATTCGGCGGTTGCATGCATCAAGACAAGTACAGATGCACAAGGAACCGTCACAAAAGAATTGACATTTGATTGTGAAGAAAATATTACGGAAGATTATGTGATAACTTATGCCGACCATCCATCGTGGTGGGATGATACGACAAAATCAAGACAGTTATGGCGTAGTGCGTTGTTAAAACGGTCGCGTTTGTCGAATGAATGCGGTGTTTTATATCCCCGTTCGGGCGGTTTGGCCGGCAACGTAACGGGCGTAGTCAGGTATGACCCCACATCGCGATATGTATTGGATAATTCACAACGTTTTGTTATTTCAATTCCCAATGAAATCACACGGCCTTTGGATGTACGCTCGGGCGGTAATATGTCGGACTATTTATTTTGTATAACCCCTATTAAAAACATTATACAAAATGCTGAAAAAGAAGCTGCACGCTATAATGCTCAGGTGGGGCTTGAAGAAACAACGACGATTGAATAACGCAAGGAGAAGATAATGAGAAAAGAATCAAAAATATCACAGCGCGGGGCCATTATGGTAGAGATTTTGGCCGTTTTGGCATTAATCGGCGTTATGGGGCCTGTGTTGTTTCGACAAGTATTAAATCGAAATCAAGAAATTTCCAACGTTAACATGGCATCGGAAATGCGTACGATAAAGGAGGCCATGTCTGCCATGATTGCCGCTGACGGTGCTGTATTGGGGGCTAAATGCGCTCCGACGTCATCAAATGCCCAATTGTGTTCCAACCCGTCGGGAGGGGACTTAATTGAGTCTTTAAGCAGCTTTTTGCCTGCGGGTATTGATGAAACAGGTATAATTAATTATTACAATGTTTATTTGTACGGCTATCAAGCCGATTTCAGTTTATCGGGCCAATCCGATATGCGAAATATGGTATACGGCGTCATTGTGCCGAAAGAAGAAGGTTTGCCTACCAGCGGTTGGAATTTTAAACGTGCTTCGCGTATTGCCAGTTTAATCGGTGCCGATGGCGGTGTCGTAAACCGCGATACGTCTGATTTTGTCGGTACAAACGGTGGATGGGTTTTGCCGATGGGCGGTATAGATATGAGCGATATTCCGAATGAAGCACCTGTTGTTACCACGGCATTTGATACATTTAACCCCGATATCGGTATGGTAGCTCCGAATGCTGTTTCTGCGCCGGAAGATTTGGCTTTTAAAAGATTGCATGCTTGGCAATATTTTTCGGTTGGCAGCGGTGCCGGCAAAGATGATCCGAAACGTTGTTTCCGTTATGAACGGATGATTCCGGAAGGTGGCGGTGAACCTATCGGCGATGTTATTTATAATGTCGGTGATACTGAAGCGGGTGGCGAAGCATGTGATCCATTGTTTTGGGTTGGTACAACCGGCTCAACCAATGATAATTCCGAATCCGGCCAAGTTTACATTAAAAATAATCTGTATGTCGGGCGTGACAACGCGGGTAATACGTCGGCCGTTTCTATCGAAACAGATTCGGGTAGTCCAGATTTGAGTGATGATGCCCGTAATAAAGACCGAAAGATTGTTGTTTATGATATTCAAGGTAATCCAAGCATCACAATTGATGCCTTGGGACGCATTATATCAAATGAAACGGTGAAAGCCCAAAAAGGCGAAGCGGATGGGCAAAATTATCAAATTGATCCGGCTTATACGTCTATTATGAATGATATTCGCCTGACTTCCCGCGGTGGTGCGCGTTTAAGCGATATTTTGCCGAATTATATTGCCAAAGGTATGTATTCATATGGTAATGGTAACAGTGGGACAAATCCTTATCGGATTACAAATGTGCCCAAACCTTCCTGTCCGCAAGGATATTTGGCGGCCGTTGTTGTTACGCCGCTTAAATGGGGTAGTACGAATATCACGAATATTACAATTCCGGCAGATACCTTAGACAGCAGTTCGCATTCTTTGACAGCACCGGCAGGCGGTGGCGCGGTAACGGGTACTGTTACTGTTAAAGAACGCACGATGACGGATTCTGATACGGACAGACAAATTACGGTTGATAAAAACCGTGAAAATTTTGCGGTCGAAATTTCAAACAATACAATTGATAATTCTGACGGTATAGGTGGTGATGATACAAGCGGGACCTGGACGGTTGAAGCGGGCTATAAAAAAACGCCTACGAGCGGTTTTGATACCTCAATTTCACTGAACCAAGACGAAATTGCCTTATTGGCGCAAACGTATTGCGTGTTTGATGCAAGCAAGTTTGATAACATATCCGATGCGGATTTGCCCAAAGACCGTTCGGGAAATCCATAATTAGAGGGAGAAATTATGCTAAAGTTAAAAATAATAAAAAAGCTAGTAGCCATTGTTTTGTGTGCCGTCAGCTTGACTGCCTGTACATCCGCGCCGCAAGGGTCATTTGATGACGTTTACGGAGCAGCCTCAGCCGGGGATAGAGAATATTTAATGGAGTTAAAGGCCGAAGGTGTCCGTATGGATATGTCTAATGCTGAAGGCGATACCCCATTATGTGTGGCGCTTAAAAATAAGGATCGCTTAGCTTATGATACATTGCGTTCGGTTGGCGCGTCCAGAAATATTCGTTGCCGCGTTATTCAAACGGACGGACATACTTCTTCGTTGCCGCCTGATTATGCCTATGGCGTAACTCAAACGGATTTATTATTGTACACGCCGGATCACAATCCGCCGCAAAAACAATATCCCAAAACAACCAACAATTCCGTTATAACCGGCACCATTTTAACTGTCGCCGCCATTACGGGGATTGTATTGTTGGTTATTTGGCTGTAATGCAATAAGTTTGTTGTGTGGTTAAACGTGTCTTAATACCAAAGTTATATCAATTACAATTTTATAACTTGCATAGGGTGTTTATATTTTAAAAAGTATAAACACCCGAAAATTTTGAAAATAAGGAGATGTTCATGAAAAAAACACCTTTTGTCGCATTGTTAATGGCCGCCTTTGTTTCCTTTGGCGTTTATGCGCAAGAATTAACACGCGAATTGCCAACGCCTGTAAAAACCGGCGGAAAACCGTTAATGGAAGTAATTTCCGCGCGAAAATCGGACAGGTCTTATTCAACCCGTTCATTAGATGCACAGACACTCAGCAATCTCTTATATGCAGCTTGGGGATTTTCTCACGACGGTAAACGGACAATCCCTACGTCACAAAATAAACAAGACTTGTCCGTATACGCAGTAATGGCGGACGGTGTATGGAAGTATAACGCGGGGGAAAATGCTTTGGAAATGGTCGCCGATAAAGATGTACGACCGTTATTTGAAACTCAAGATTTTGTCAAAGGTGTGCCGCTGATTTTAGTTTATGTTGGCACCGATGTGAAAAATTCACCTCTGCATGCGGGTTCTGCCTATCAAAATGTCGGTTTATATGCAGCTTCTGTCGGACTTAATAATGTAGTTCGGGGCTATTTTGATAGAAATGCCGCAGCTAAAGCACTGCAGTTGTCACCAAATGAACAAGTTATCATATCTCAAGTAGTTGGGTGGCCGGAGTCGGCACATTAGAATAACTTGAACGCTTTATGACTTGAACCGATTTTAAATTTTAAGGCCGTTTTTCAATGTGACAGATTCTTTGAAAACGCATTATATGTTTGTAAGATTTTATTTTCACGTAAATATTTGTAAATTTTATGGTTGAATGCGATTCGTTTTTTTGAGCAAAAATAATATAATCATATGCTATGTTTGATGTGTTTCAAAAGAAAAAATTATGTGTAGGGAAAAATCAGCTATCAATTAATTATATAATAAATTTATATTAAATTTCTGTCAGATGGAAAAATGACAAAATATTAGGGGCATGAGATATAAGCGCCCTTTGGTTCAATGGAAGTCACATACAATTGGTCTGAACTGTATTTTGTGTGATATGGTCACTCTACATTACATTGAACGAATACCTGAGAATATTGCAAAATATTGGGCTTGTGCGAATGTAATGGATTTGCAATGAAATAATCCATGAATATATGCGGTGCGTTGCAAGGCAGAATATCAGCTGACTATCGTGAGAGGATACGAATATATATGTTATTATTGGGGTAACTGTGATTTAATAGGTGAAACATATGCTTTATCGTGTCCTGCGAATAAATATCACTCATTAAGTGACAGCTGTATTTCATGTGATCAGATGTGGGCTGGGTATATTGAAAAGGGTCCCGAAAACATAGAGAGAATTTTGGCGTATTCATGGGGTGTGTTGGCTTTGGACAACCATGCGGGACATAGTGATTACCCCTCTCAATTGTTTTATGTCCGTGACCATTTTAACACCTGTGCAAAATGCCCGAATCGTGATTTAGTAGGTGATACATGTGTTCTAAAGTAAGTTGTGGCAATCAATTTTAATACTTGATTATAATCCAAATATATAAAACGTGGAATATTTGCATATTCCACGTCCTCGGGGGAGCTTGTTATAAAAGCGTTTATTTTGCTTTTGCAGTTTGTCCAGTACAAATGCGCGGTTTTAAATACAGCAATGCTTGTGTATAAGTTTCTTTGTCCAAGTCTCTGTAACGTACATAATTAAACTTTTTGCGCAATTCGGCATAAATTGTGTTGTAATGCTTATTTTCACATTTGGCAATCGCATGAACCGTACTTTTGTAATTTTCCGCCTCCTCGACCGTAATGGTGTTTGTATAATGTTTTGCGGCGACTGCCGGTAACGGTTTTTGCGGGTTATAAAAAGCAATCAAATAAACTGAACCAATAAATGCAATTATGATTATGACAGTGGATAAGAACAAATAAAAAGCGTTCAATGTAAAATTATAATTGCGAATATTTAAATTAGCCGGCACAGGTGGTTCCTGCGGTTTATCCTCTGCAACAGGATTGACTTTTACACGATCTAAAAAATACATAACTTTGTTGACATTTTCGTTATCGGACATATTCTACCTTTCCTTAAACTTTAGTATATCATATGCTACATATTTTAATATGTCAACATCTTGTTATATAAAAATGTAAAAATTATGAAGTTTTTCTGAGTTTGTACATAAATTCGGACAGCGCATAAATTTCGGCTTCGCGTTTTTCTTCGGGTACTTCAAGGACTTGGTCATACAAAGCAAATGCCAGGTTGACTTTATCGGCAGGTTCCATGACATAATTTTTTTTCTTCAGCCATTTTTCAAGTGCTGTAAATACGTCGGCAAGTGCCGATTTATTGAGCGTGCGGGATTTGTCTAAGTCATTGAAATACATTTCATCAAGAGAAGCATCATAAATTTGACAAAACTTAACCAAGTTTGATAAACCGAAACGGTTGCGCCCTGTTAAAATGTAGTTCATCGCTGTCGTAGACATGCCCAGTTTTGCGGCAGCTTCATTAAAACGATCCCCCTTTTCAAGGATGATCTTGCGCACGTATTCGCCATATTGCATATTTGTTTTCTCTTTTTTCATATTGTTAATCTACATCATTTTGTATGATAAATCAATATAACATTTTTTTATAAGATTTGTCTTGACTAATATAACATATTGTTGTATTTCTGTAAAGGGAAGATTACAATAGTATGCAACAATTCTTCCTTTTTGCACAAAATTTAACGATTTTACAAGACAGGGATATGACTGTGACTAAAATTTTAGGGGGAAATAAGTATGTTGGGGAAGAAAAAGAAGATTGAACTTTCAAACCAAATTAATTTTACCGAAGCATGGCGCATTATCAAAGATGCCGCTCGTAACCGCAACCACGCTCATAATATTAAGGATGTCGAAAACAAAATCGCCCTTATTCAAGCTTATTTGCTCAGAAACGGTGTCATTAAGTAGGAAAAATGCCTGAATGTCCGTTTAGGGAAAGGATATGTTGATAAGGTATATGATTCGAATCAAGGTCGTCATTTTAGAAAGGGTGCGGAATATGTGGTTTTATTTAAAATGTTCTGTGAAATAAACCACACTTAAGAGAAGATAACTCGGATTGCAAAAAGATTTTAATTTAATTAACCAAACGGTTTGTTCACAGGACGGCGTTTATAGCGAGAGAATCGAACAATCCGAAAGGCGATTTGTGTGGAAAATTTAACTATTTGAATTTATAATTATTTAATGTTTAATTTTCAATAATGCCACTTTGACAATTGCGGTATAAAATTAATTGCCGTACGGAAGGCAAATCAATATCCAGCTGATTTCTTACGGCAGCTTGTTCCATTTGATTCAAAATATAACAAATCCCTTCGGCGGTTGGTGCTATCTTTTTAGTATCCATATATGGTGCTAATGTGTCTAAGACAAAACGATTGTGCGAATCAGCTTGCACAGAACGGTATTCACGGGCTTTGGGGCTATGTAATGCATAAATTAGCAGCGGATTTTTGAGGTTTAAAATCTTTCCCCCCTTAATGGCAATTTGGTGAAAAAAATCGTTGTCCTCTGAAGAGGGATATTTTGCATTGTAGCGAATGCTATGTTCTTTTAAAAAATCGCGCCGGATCATCGTGGTCGGATGCATGACGGGAACACGTATATAGCTGATAATTTTCGCCATTTCCGGGGTTGCAGGGCCACCCATTCGGCGGATGTTATCTTCTCGTGTGATATAGGCGCCGCCCAATACCGTTATTTCCGGGTGAGCATCCAAATATTTAGTTTGTAATTCCAAACGATAGGGCAAAGATAAATCATCGTCATCCATACGGGCGATATATTGCCCCGTTGATAAATCCAACCCATGATTTAAGCTGTCAATCAACCCTTTATTGCGATTATTGTTTATAATTTTAATACGGCTGTCTTTTTTGGCATACGCCGTCAAAATCTTGTCGGTATTGTCGGTTGAACCGTCATTGACAATGATAAATTCAAAATTTTTAAATGTCTGATTTAAAATGGATTCAATCACCCCGGGCAAATACGCGGCTCGATTAAAGGTTGACATTAACACCGTCACCTTTGGCGTTTTTTTTATAGGTTTTATAATATCCGTATCGTTTGTTTGTGTCTTAGTTTGAAAGTAAACCCCCGAAAATATCAACCCTGCGTACAAGAATGAAAGGGTAAAAATGACGATGATGCTAAAAGTTTTTATTGTTTTTGTTAACTTATTCATTTGTTTCATTTTCTAAAGATGCGCAATTACGTTGTTTAATCAATCTTTTGAGAGTGTCTATGTCAAAATCGACTGATTTCGTTTGTGCTGTTTTTTCCATATGCCTTAAAATACGGCAGGTTTGTTTCGGATTAGGTGGAAAAGATAAGCCGTTTGTCTGCATAAAAGGCGCCAAAGATTCTTGTAAAAAAGATTCATATGAACGAGCTTGTTGGTAATGGTAATCGCCAAATTTCTTGCTGGTTTGTTGATAAACTAACAAGGGTTCGGAGATATTTATAATTTTCCCGCCTTTTCTGCCAATCAAATACCAAAAATGGGTATCTTCCGCTGACGGATATTCAGGATTGTAGCGAATTTGGTGTTTTTTGATAAAATCATGCCGAATGAATGCTGTTGGATGAATTACAGGAACTTGAATATAGCTGATAATATTTGTTTCTTTTGTATCAGCAGACCCACCGGTTGTATATTTTTGTGTGTCAACATTGCCTAAATAAACGGCTGTGCCGACTACCGTAATGTTTGGATGTTCGTCCATGTAATTGATTTGAAATGCAAACCGTTCGGGCAATGAAAGGTCATCATCATCCATACGAGCGATATAAGTCCCCCGTGCTATTTCCAAACCGCGATTTAAACTGTAAATTAAACCTTTATTATGCTTATTATTCAGCACAATAATCCGTTTGTCCTTTTTTGAATAATTTTTAAGTATTTCGGCCGTTTTATCATCAGAGCCGTCATTGATAATAATAAATTCAAAATCTTTATAGGTTTGATTTAAAATCGAATCAATAGCGCGCGGCAATAAATCCTCCCGGTTATATGTTGACATGATAACCGAAATTTTTGGAGGCTTTAGAACACGAACAATTGAAAATCCCGCTATAAAACAAAACCAAAACAATAGGGACAGATAAAAATACTTTTTCATAACGGTTTTTAGTTCTTTTTTTAACATAACGATTACAACATAACGTATTATTGCCTTTGATGCAACAACGTTTTTGCTGTGGCAAATCTCAAAATCTGTAAAAATGACATGCATAATCCCTTAATCGTTTGAAAAAATAAAAAGATTTAAAATAAAACACACTTGTATTTTTAAAATAAGTCCTTATTTCTTCATATAGAGGGGGAAAATATGGATTTAAGCAATGTCAAATGGTATTTTTTAGCCGTTTTAGGCGTTTTTTTCTGGAGTTTTAACGTCATCGTGTCGCGTTATTTGCTCGGCGTTTTATATCCGTGGCAAATTGCCTTTTTAAGATGGCTGATTGCTGCGGCAATTTTATTGCCGTTTACTTATAAGGACATCTGGCAGCATCGCCGTGCATATACAAAACATTGGAAATGGGTGTTGGCGTTATCATTTTTCGGCATCGCATTGTCTAACACATTCGTTTATATTGCGGGTTATACCGTGACAGCTGTTGAAATGTCGTTAATCCAAGTAACCGGGCCGATATTTTTAATAGTCTTTTCAAGATTGGCTGGTATAATTACCATATCCAACAAACAACGGTTGGGATTGTTGTTATGTACTATCGGCGTTGTGACGATTATTTTACACGGACGTTTTATGGATTTGGGCAAATTGCATTTGCAAATTGGCGATTTTTGGATGTTGCTCACTGCCATTACTTTCGGGTATTACAGTTATTTGATGACCAAAAAACCACCTGAAGTCGGACAAATATCGTTGTTGTCGCTGACGGTTGTCATAGGGACGATTATTTGCATCCCGCTGTTCATTTATGATACATATCTTAATCCGTTTACAAGCCAAAACGTCACATGGACAACTTTTGGGATTATGATTTATATGGGCTTGTTTAACTCGGTCTTGGCATATTTGTGCTGGAACACCGCGCTTGATAAACTCGACAGCGTAAAAGTGGGCATGGTCTATTACACAATGCCGATTTTTTCAACCATTGCAGCCTATTTTATATTGCATGAAGAAATTTATACAGCTCAATTGTGGGGAGGCTTGTTAATCTTGGCGGGCATATTCTTAACCAATCAAAAGAAACGCCGCAAACTTATTTTTGAACGTCCTTAATGTAAACCATAAGTATATCAAATATGTTAAGATATTGTATTTTAAAGTTTGGGGACTTATGTCTCGTGTAAAAGGGGGAACACTTCATGGCAAGAAAACTTTTATGGATATTGGGCATCTTGATTTTAGCGGCATTGATTTTTGTAGCTATGCGGCAATATGAAATCTTGCATATGCATAATCAAGCGGTAACCCAAACGGATGTAAAGATGCAAGTTTCGGTACAAAATATAGTGCCGCAAACCAAAACCATACAAAAATCTTATGTCGGGTATGTCAAACCGATTGATGAAGTGAGTGTTATTTCTTATATACCGGGTTTTATCGAGGAAATTTATGTACAAGGCGGGCAAGAGGTTTTGTCCGGTGCGCCATTGTTTAAATTGCGTCAAGACCAATATAAAGCCGATTTGGACTTAGCTCGCGCAAAAGTGGAACAGGCCGAAGCGTCCTACCAAAATGCTTCTTCATTTTACGACCGTATGAAGGAAGCCGGACAGCGCGCAATTTCCAAAACTGATTTAGATAATGCCAAAACGCAATTTTTGTCCGCGAAAGCAGCTTTGTCAGAGGCTAAAGCCAATTTGGAATTGGCACAAGTGAATTATAATTATACTTTAATTAATGCATCCATTGACGGCATTATCGGGAATGTTGAACCGACTGTCGGAGACTATGTATCGCCCGAAAGCGGGGCATTAATCAGCATTATCGGGTTTAATCCGATACATGTCATTTTTTCAATTTCCAATAAAGAATACCTGACCGAAATAATTGGTTCACAAAGCAAATTATTAGATGGTTGGACGGTTAAATTGCGGTTGGCTGATGGCAGTGTTTATGAAAAAGACGGTCAGGTTAAATTTTTAAATAATGAAATATCTCCATCGACCAGCGCTTTGGAAGTTTATGCCGATTTTGATAACGAAAACCGTGCCTTGGTTGCGAATGCGTATGTGGACGTGTTGCTTGAAAAACAAGTCAAAGACGGTGTTTTTATCGCCCAAAACTTGGTTAATTTGGAACCCGGCGGTGCTTATGTATATGTGTTGGACGGTCAAAATAAAATTGAAAAAATTCCTGTTCAAGTCGGTGTCAGTGTCGGCAACGAATATTGGATTAAGGACGGATTAAAGCCCGGACAACGTTTGATAACGGATAAAGTCAGTTCGGCAATGGTCGGCAAACAAGCAAATATTAAAGGGGCAGGGGCATGATTTCATCCGAATTTTTTATCCGCCATCCGCGTTTTTCAGGTGTCATAGCTTGCGTTTTAGTGTTATTGGGATTGATGGCTGTTGTCGTATTGCCCGTATCGCAATATCCGCAAATCACGCCGCCGCAAATCATTGTGTCCGCCACTTATCCCGGTGCGAGCGCCGATGTGCTTAAAGATACCGTTGCCGTCGTCATTGAAAATGAACTTAACGGTGTTGAAGGGATGCTTTATATGTCCTCGACTTCAAACGATAATGGGGAATATCAGCTTACCATCACGTTTAATATTGGTGTTGACCCTGATATTGCACAAGTCAAAGTTGAAAACCGCTTGCAACAAATCACAGCCTTTTTGCCTCCGATTGTGACACAAGAAGGGCTTTCCGTCAGTACTCAATCGGCAAATATTTTAGGCATGTTGGTACTTAATTCGCCAAATGGCACTTATGATGATTTGTTTTTAAGTAACTATGCTTATACAAACATTATTAATCCGCTAAAACGTGTTGACGGCATTAGTACGGCACAAATTTATGGGCCGCAATACAGTATCCGTGTGTGGTTAAATCCGATTAAAATGGCATCAATGAATTTGGTCAGCGATGACGTGGTAAAAGCAATCGAATCGCAAAATATTCAAGCCGCCGTTGGTACGATCGGGGCAGCGCCCAGTCCCAAAAATACCAATCAAGTGTTAACTTTAAGCGCTAAGGGGTTATTAAATACCGTTGAAGATTTTGAAGAAATTATTGTTGTAACGGATTCGGCGGGTGGTACCGTGCGTTTAAAAGACATTGCCACGATTGAAATGGGGGCGGATAATTACGGTGTTGTGGCCTCCTTTGACAATGCGCCGGCGGTTGTTATCGGGATGAGCCAAACGCCGTCATCCAATTCATTGCAGACCATGAAAAATGTCAAAAATTTGATGGCCGAGTTACAGCAAACATTCCCGCCCGATATGCAAATTGAAGTGGCCTATGATTCCACAGACTTTGTCCGTGCGTCGATTCAAAGTATTTTATCCACGTTGGTGATTACATTTTGCCTTGTAATTGGCGTTGTCTTTTTATTCTTGCAAAATTGGCGTGCAACGCTTATCCCGACCATAACAATTCCCGTGTCGTTGATTGCAACGTTCGCCGTGATTTATGTATTTGGGTTTGACATCAATATTTTAACACTTTTTGCTTTGATTTTGGCCATTGGATTGGTGGTGGATGATGCTATTATCGTGGTTGAACGCGTTCAGTATTTAATGAAATATAAAAACATGAATTCAACCGATGCTGCCGTTCAAGCGATGAAAGATATCGGCGGGGCGATTGTGGCAACAACGTTGGTGTTGTTGTCTATTTTCATCCCTGTCGGTTTAATGGCTGGCATAACGGGTAAGATTTATCAACAATTTGCCGTTACGATTGCCACCGCGGTCGTGTTTTCGGCTATTAACGCATTAACGCTCAGCCCCGCTTTGTGCGCGATATTCTTACGCAAAAAATCGGCACTGGCCAATGAAAAACAAGGCTTTTTCTTTCGCTTTAACGAAGCGGTGGATTATACACGGGATAAATATTTAAAAGGTGTCGGATTTTTGGCAGGGCGATTGTTGTTAACACTGGGCTTAGTGGGGGCAACGTGCCTATTAATAGCCTTTATGTTTTATAAAACGCCGACTTCGTTTATCCCGCAAGAAGATGAAGGTGTTATTTTCGGCAACTTGCAATTGCCCGAAACGGCCAGCATTAATCAAACGAACGAATTGCTTTATAGCATGGGCGAAGGCATTATGAAAATGCCGGGCGTTCAATTTTATATCGGCATTGCCGGTGCATCTATGCTTGGCAGTGGCGGGGAAAACATCGGTATGGCTGTTATAGGCTTGCAAAATTGGTCTAAACGGACGGCTAAATCTTTGTCCCTTGAATCCATTATGGATAAATTGCGCGGGCTTTATATGGATAATCCGATTGCAAGCGTGAATTTTTATGCATTGCCGTCAATTCCGGGTGTGGGCAGTGCGGATGGTTTATCATTCCAATTAAATGCTATTAATCCGTCCATTACGGCAGATGTATTGGCGCATGTCGTGGATGCCTTTTTGGAAAAAATGAATCACATGCCCGAATTTGCCTATGCCTTTACCACATTTACAGCGGGAACGCCGCACGTGTTTTTGGATGTTAACCGCGTTAAATTGGAATCGCTTAAAATCCCTGTATCGGCATTTTTTAATGCATTGCAAAATAATCTCGGGTCTCGCTATGTGAACAATATCACACTGGAAGGCCAAGTCAACAAAGTCATTGTCCAAGCCGATTTTAATTATCGTAAAAGCTTGGAAAACGTTGAAAACATGTACATCCGTTCAAATGCGGGCCAAATGGTACAAGTCAAAGAGTTTGCCGATATGCGAACGGTTATGATGCCGAAAATTATTTATCGTTACAATCAGTATTTAAGTGCAGCCGTAACGGCTCAAACGGCAAACGGTGTCAGTACGGGCGAAGCAATTAAAACGCTTAAAAGCATGGTCAATTCTTTGGGCAAAGATTATGGTATAGCTTGGACCGGTTTAAGTTTGCAAGAAGTCGAAACTTCAGGGCTTGCTTTTATCTTAATCGGGCTTGCCCTTATTTTCAGTTACTTGTTCTTAGTGGCATTATACGAAAGTTGGCTTGTCGCCTTTTCGGTCATTTTATCAAATATTTTTGCCGTGTTGGGCGCATTGGTAGGACTCATGCTGCTGGGATTGCCGCTGAGCATTTATGCACAATTAGGGCTTGTGTTATTAATCGGGCTTGCCAGTAAAAATGCCATTTTGATTGTTGAATTTATTTTGGACTTTAGGAATCAAGGCCAATCCATTTTTCAAGCGGCCGTGAATGGTGCATCAGAGCGGTATCGTGCGGTTGTGATGACGGCTTTGACGTTTATTTTGGGCGTGATGCCGATGGTATTTGATAAAGGGGCAGGGGCGGCCAGTCAAAATTCAATGGGTACGGCGGTATTTTTCGGCATGATTTTTGCCACGACAATCGGGATTTTGTTTGTCCCCGGCATCTTTGGTTTATTTGATACGGTTGCCGTGAAGTTTTCAAAATCAAACGAGGATGAAAATAATAGCTCAGATGAAAATAAACCCGATACAACGAAAGGACAATCTTTTGCACCCCTTTCTTCCCCAAAAAACGGCCATACCCCTGCGTCACATTCGTCGGAGAGCAACACACGCGGCAATACAAAACAACTCAGCGCGCGCGTTCATAAACCCACTAAATCGGTTTTAGTCAAAAAGCAAGGGCGCGGCGCGAAAAAAGGAGGCAGAAAATGAGCAAAAAACAAATTGTCATTATTGTGGCTCTACTTATTTTGATTGCTTTGATTACCGCTTGTACGGTTGGTCCCGATTATGAACGCCCGCAATTTTTTGATGATACGCAAATTGAAAAATCGCTTGATTTAAAACCTGTAACACCCAAATCCGCCGCGGCGTTTTCACCGCTTGATTTTGAAGATACCACATTAAACGAATTAATGGTTCAAGCTTTAAATGAAAGCCCGACAATCCGCTTGGCTTTGGTGCGCTTGCGTCAAGGGCGCCAATCTCTTAAAATTGCCGAGGTACAAGGTTTGCCGACGTTGGATGCATCGGGCAAATACAATTATGCCAATGAAAGCCGCAACATGGATACGCTTTTGCGCGATGATTATTACCAAGTCGGTTTGGATATGACTTGGGAAATCGATATTTTCGGGGGCACCCGCCGTCGTACCGAAGCGGCCAGAGCCAATTTGCGTGGCGCTTTGGAAAGCCTTAAAAACGTGCATGTTTCAATGAGTGCGGATGTGGCTAATGCGTATATTAATTTGCGTACAGCCGAACAGTTGCTCGCAAATGCCAAAAATAATTTGAAAATCCAACAAGAAATCTATCAAACCGTTTTAGAAAAATATAAAGCGGGGTTGACTGATGAAATTACCTCGGACCAAGCCAAATACCTGGTTGAAACGACGCGCATGAGTATTCCTCAGCTGGAATATCAACGCACGGCAGCACAAAATGCGTTGGCATTATTATTGGGAAAATTGCCCGGAACGCTAAATGAGCAATTGAATAAAGAAAAGAAAAACTTGGTTCAAAAGCCGTTCAAGTATAACGTGGCAACTTTATATGAATTGCCCGCAGATGTCATTCGTTCTCGCCCCGATGTGCGTGCATCGGAAGAACAACTAATAGCCCAAAATGCACAAGTGGGGGCCGCTATTGCCGATATGTTCCCGAAAGTCAGTTTATCCGGTTTGCTGGGGTTCCAATCGATTCATTCAAATAATTTGTTAAATCACAGCAGTTATACCTATGGGTATATCCCCCAAATCAGTATGCCGATTTTCCATTTTGGGGCGCTTAAAAACAATGTCGAATTGCAAAAAAGCATTAAAGAAGAGTACATGATTAATTATGAACAAACCTTGTTGCAAGCAGCTTCGGAAATCAATAATGCGATGGTTGCCCTTCAAAAAGAATTGGAACGCAACAAAGCAGCCAAAACAGCTTATCAAAAAATGAATATGGTGTCCAAATTAAATTGGGATAAATATAAACAAGGCTTGATTGATTATTCCGATGTGTTGGATGCCGAACAACGCCGCTTGAGCGCTCAAACACAAATGGTCAATTCAAATAGCGCATTGTACCAGGATATAGTGACCTTTTATAAATCCATCGGTGGCCCGTTTAATCCTGCCGTTCAACCAAGCCGAAGTACTTATGAAACTTTTCAAAAATGACATTTTTTCCACGATGGTTTTGGCAGGGTTGGTAATGAAAGTTTGAATATCAATGAAGAAAGATTTTGAAACTCTTCGCAATGCATTGTTGTCGTGTCAAAATTGCCAAAAATTGTTTGGCTTTGAACCGCATCCGGTTGTTCAAGGTACTGCGCAATCAAAGATTTTTCAAATCTCCCAAGCGCCTTCCAAAACAGTTCATGTGACGCATAAACCTTTTAACGATTTAAGCGGGAAACGTTTAATACATGAATGGTATCAAATTTCATCAGCAGAATTTTATAATCCGGATTATTTTTATATCACTTCTATGGCGAATTGTTTCCCCGGCAAAGCGCCCGGCGGAGGCGACAGGAAACCCCCAAAAATTTGCGCTCAAACATGGTTAGAAGGGCAAATGGATTTAGTAAACAATCAAATTTATATTGTGATAGGGCGTTATGCAGCGGATTATTTTTTCCCGAAGAGAAGGTTTGATGAACTTGTCTTTACCGACCAAAAAATTCGAGGTAAAAAAGCTTTTATCTTGCCACATCCGTCACCGCTAAATATGAAATGGTTCCATGACCATCTTGAATTTGAACAATCACGAATTAAAACGATTCGTGCCGCAGTTTACCAGATTTTAGGAAAAAATTAAAATTTTCGCAGTTTACATCCCCTTTTTTGTGTTCGTATTATAGTATTCATTTTTATACAATCCGTGTTTGTTTCATAGTTTTACACTAAAATAAATTTAACGATTTTATTATTTATTAACTGATTGTTTTAATTGATATTTATTTGAAAATATCTCTTTTGCCAATACAAAAAAACATTATTTTTTATTATTTAGGTAAATTTTATCTTGTTTTTTATGTCCTATAAGAATAGACATACATATATATTTCATATAAAGTTATGTCAAAATTCAAAAAAGGAAAATTTAAATGAAATTATTTATGATGTTTTGTGCCGTTCTTATCAGTTTTCCCGTACTGGCGGCCACGGATAACGGTTCAATTAAAATTGACGGTGTGTTGGCTGAAGAGTTCGTTGCAAACAAAAATATGAAATCCGAAAAAGACAAACCAATGCCGAAAAATATTAAAGATCATTGGAGCGGTTTGCCGATTTTGGGCAAACAAGCGCGTGAAAGAGACATTGAAATTGAACCGCCGTTTGTTGTGGCATACCACTTCGAACATCAAAGCCAATATGTTCGTCCGAAGCAAGGTAGCTTGCGTTATGTAGATATTGAAACAGATGTCGGCAAAACGTGGGGAGAAAGCATTGGGCTCGGCGATGAGCTTAAGGGATGGATAAATATTGATACATTAGCCGATGGGCGTCCGAATATTTATATTGAAACAGGCAAAGCTAAAGAACGCACGATAACCAGCGGGCTCAGAGCCGGTGTTTGGGTTTTCCCTTTTATGCAAGTTTACGGTATCTATAATGAAATCCGCGGAAAATCCACAGTACATGCGCGTTCATATACAAAGTTGTCTGGTTTGATGAGTAATGTGCTCACTCAAGGTTTAATCGATTCGATAATGCCGGGTGCTATTTATCACGGGAACGGCTTGGTTGAAACGAATGACAAAATTGAAATATTGTTGGATTCGAAAAATTTTGGCGGCGGTGTAACATTGGCCGGCGGTTATAAAAAGTTTTTCACTGTTTTAGATATGAATTATACATATACGAAATTTGATTTTTCAAATGATTACACGCACACTTTTGTTATTTCGCCGCGTGTCGGGGTATGACATGAAATTATTCGACAGGCCGCTACGCGTTTGGGCAGGTTTCATGGGTCAATATGTATCAAGCAAAGTAACCGGCCGTTTAACTGCATTGCATTTTGACGGTTCAACTGGTTCAATGGTGCCTTTGATTAATCCAAACGGCACAGCAGGGTTTGAAGTGCGTCAAAAGCTGGTTCGTCCGATTAATTATATTATTGGCGGCAGATATACGATTACGCCACATGTTGCGTTTATGATTGAGGGCGGCTATGCCGGTTCAGGAGGTCGTAAAAGTGTTTTGAGCAATATCGAGTTCATGTTTTAAACCTTAACGTGAAGTCACATACGCGTACATGGAGAACGCTTTTGCTCGCTGCCTCTTGGCAGCACGCCTCTGCATTTGTATCACGGCATTTTACCGATTTTTTTTATTGGTAAGCGGCTCCGCAGTTATAAATCTGCTATGTACGATTTATCTTTCTTTGTTGTTCAAGGCCGCTTGCGTCACCGCTTATGCTTTTGAATAACACTCACTCGCCAAACCTTGACCCGATAGGGTTGAACTCTTATCAACAGAATTTTTTCCATAAAAAAAACACCCGCAAGGGGTGTTCTTTTATTGGTAGGCGACTACGGATTCGAACCGCAGACCCTCTCGGTGTAAACGAGATGCTCTAACCAGCTGAGCTAGTCGCCCAAAGAAAAAACAACTATCGCTTATGCGAATGCTTGTTTTTATTCTTCCACGTCGAAAGTTTTACTATTATAAATGATTAAATTTTCAATGTCAACATATTTTTAGCGTGTTTTATAATTTAATATGTGCATAGGATGTATCTTTCGGAAACATAGGACGTATTGTCTGTTCAAATAATTTCATTTCGTCAGGGGTTAAAATTTCAATTTCATCTTCTTTTGCCTCATTTGTAAAGCGTACAGACTTGTTGCTTTTTAAAGTATCCATAAAATGAAACCAATAAAGGCCGCTCAACACTTTTGGCTTAAGCTCAGGATGATTATCTAAATATTCAAGGGGGCCTCTTTGATAAAAACCTTTTAAATATCTTTTTTTAACGATATAATGGTCATATCCGCCGTTAATGGGGTTGGGGCGATATTTGACCAATTTGTTATTATACACAAACGTGTTATAGCCTCGAATTCCCCATTTAAATTTGTCATCTTTGGCAGCCTGTGTTCGAATTTCATCCATCAGAGCTTGTAAGCGGGTTTTGATATATACTTGGTCAGCATCAATTTTGACAACAAAATCATTATCGTCAATTTTATCCAAACCAAATTGATTATATGCTGCCAAAGAATTTTTGTAAAAGTATGTAGCATGATAGCGTTTATCATGTGAAGGAATGACAGCGTACGGATACTTGTAAATCGAGCAATTAAAACGCCACCGGCACCATTTGTGTAATAAGTCACTCGACCCGTCGTCGGGTTCATCGGCATAAATTATAACGATATT
>ULOI01013259.1_pt1 | contig 29421 bp, 41 predicted proteins | sample 1952231 | NCBI WGS metagenome assembly ULOI01 (sample SAMEA4835593, study PRJEB28245) | human gut metagenome | biome: gut microbiome; material: fecal sample | place: Denmark | collected 2008
CTCCCCTACTTTATCAAGTCATAACCACCGGCTAAGCCGGTGGCATGCACAGCCCTATAAGGGCATGGTACTGGCAGGGCTGAAAGCCCTCTGAAAAGTCTGCCAACCGCAAGCGGTCTCAAGCAACCGCTAAAGCGGTTGGCTTATTTTTTGCTTGCGTGCACCGGCTCACCCGTAAACGGGTCAATCAGCTCTTTTATACTCATTTGTTCATACGCCAGATCCTCTTGCAACTGATTCCGTATGTATTCGGCAATTGCCTTTTTGTTCTTTCCCACTGTATCAACATATCTGTGTGTTCAGCCAGTACCAAAAAATCAAAAACTATTTTTCTCGGCTGATTTACTCAGTGATACTAATTCAGTTGTACTTATATGTACCGGACTGACTCTATATTTTTGAGTCGGTCCGTTCTTTTTTACTCCCCGATAATCAGGTTGCCATGCATATCATAGAATTTGATATCGCGTTTTAAAATAGCCTTTTCAAAAGCCCTATACGCATTCGTTGTCTTGGACACCCCGTCCAATGTTGGAACAATAACCTTATCCACTCTTCCTTGTCGAACAGCTCTCTGCATTTCTTTAAAACCTTTTGCCGTAATGCTGAAACCAGCATTATCAAAAGATTCACCGATAACCGTCAGTCCCATCTTGCTTGCACAATCCGTGACACCGTCTCTCACTCGGTTCAACTCTTCCCAGCCGGCATCTGAGCAATAATACAGCCACACACGGTTTGACACCTCTGCGTTAGAACTATCACCCTCATCGGAAATCATTATATCATGAAAGCACGAAAAATTCCACACTACTTGAATCTTTCCGCCCAAATAAATCTTAACCGATTTTACAAGAGAATCAACTAACGGCTTGTCCATATGCTCAAGCGAAAGAAGTCTCGCAAGAATCTTATGTTCCGTATTATCCTTTTGCGTCGGAGTCAGCTTTTCGATTTCTGTGGCTATCCTATCAATTTCCGCTTGCAATGACCCAACTTGTTCTGTGTTAAACGCCGTCTTTTCTCTATAGTCCGTGTCGCTGATTTTTCCGTCGATCAGTGCCTCAAACAATTCGTTGTTCTTTGCAAGGAGATTTGATTTCTTACGCTGCAATCGAGCTAATTTCAGTCGGAAATCGTGTGTCAGTTTTCCGTTGTCATTCCTGTGAGAGTCTATCTCGGTATCTGCATCAACAATCGCCGCTGCATGTTTCTTTGCCATAGTCAGCACCGCTTGTTCTAACTCTTCTTCAAGAATTCTGTTTCCGTAACAGTCCACATCCGTAACAGTGTGAGTATGACATTGGTAATACGGATATTTTGCTGGATGATACGCAAGTGCATAACCGCAATGGCCGCACCGAATATTTCCGCTAAAAAGTCTATCGGTTTTGTCGTTTTTAGCTTTAACATGCCTTTTTAATTTCGGTTGAACGCTGTCATATACACTTTGGGAGATAACTACCGGCAGCATATCCGGAACAACTACCCACTGATCCTCAGGTTGTTGAACACTTCGCTTTGAGCCTATACTTTTCACCTTGGTACGACCGTATATGCTCTTTCCTGTATAACGTTCATCCTTCAGTATCCTGCGAACGGAAGCGGATGTCCAGATCTTGCCGTAATTATCATCTTTCAGATACTGCTTAAAGCCTTTCTGCTTAGCAAGTGCCGCCATCGGAGGAGGCACTTTTTTATCGTTCAGCATCTTGGCTATTTCCGTCGTTGTTTTTCCTGAATCAGCCCACAAGAAAACCTTTCTAACGATTGCCGCCGTGTCTTTGTCAACAATCAGCTTATACTTTTCCGTCGGAGATTTCTTATATCCGTAAAAAGCAAAACTGCTGTGATATTTGCCGGCCGCAAAAAGCTGTTGCTTAGTAAGCCTCATTTTTTGAGAAAGCTCTTTGCAGTACAAATCATGCATTATGTTTTTGAAACCGACATCCACCATTCCGGCCGAGCCATACTGCAAAGTCTCGCTGTCATAATCGTCATTGACGGAAATAAAGCGTATCTGCAAAAACGGAAATATCTGTTCGAGATAATCGCTGACCGCGATATAGTCTCTTCCCCAACGCGAAAAATCCTTGACAATAATGCAGTTGATTTTCCCCTCTTTTGCAAGATCAAGCAGCTTTGTCACGCCGGGGCGTTCGAAATTTGTGCCGCTTCGACCGTCATCTGCAAATTCAAGTACTTTAACCGCTTTGCCTGCAAACTTTGTGCTTATCACATCGTCTATCAGTCTTCGTTGATTGAATATGCTGTTACTCTCCGCTTTTTCCGCCGGGTCAAGGTCAGCATCTTCAAGCGATAATCTCAGGTACTTTGCAATAACATATTCACTCATTTTCTTTTCTCTCCCTTTCTTCAATCATTTCGTACAATGCAGAAAACTCATCCCTGTATTTCGGATATATTGTAATTGCGTTTTCTTCATCAATCTCAATACGGTTAATCAGTGCAATGCACATCTCTCTGGTAAGCGCCCGTGCTCTGGAAAACTTCTTAAGCGAGACTATATACGGATTTCGGCGTACCCCTTCAACATCAATTGCTTTTTCCGAAACCGACATCGAATCAAGGCTTTCTTTGCAAGATTTTATTTCGGTCTCATATTTAGATTTGTTGAAAAGATAATCCTCCTCGCTTATAACCCCACTGATATAGCTTTCAAAAGAACTGCGCAGCAGCAGATCCAGCTTATCAAGCTGTTTTTGAAAGTCCTGAGCTTGAAGGTGGCTGTCATTTGATTGATTGCTACTTTGCACACCATCATTGAATCTTTTTATACGCACCATAAGCTCGTCTGCAAGCTTGACCTGATTCTTAATAAATGTCAGCACTGCGTCTTTCAACTTTTCTTCGCGGATCGTTCGCATGTGAGAACAGGCACGGTCCTTGTGATTACGATAGCCGGAACATCCGAAATACCAAGCTATGTTTGTCGCTGTTATCTTTGTCCTGCCACGGTACATAAACCGTCCGCATTCCCTGCAAAATATAAGCCCCTTGAATATGTTTTCGGGATTCTTACTTTTCCCCAGGAAGGAACGCCTTCTATCTCCTTCAGCCTGCATCAGCTTTTGAACAGCATCAAAAACCTCTCGTGATATGATTGGTTCATTGACATTTTCAACGACTTCCCACTGATTTTCGGAAATATACGCTTTTTTCTTGCCTTGATATAACCGTGAGACGGTCTTACCGGAAAGCATATGTCCTAAATAAGTGCGATTGTTTAGTATCCGTATAATCGCAGTTATATCCCAATGTGAGTTTTCACGGCACTGATGCAAAACGCCTTTTTCATAAAGGTATTGCCTAGGTGTCGGATATTTTTCGTCCATCAATTGCATAATAGAGCGAATACTATCGCCTTTGAGTCTCAATTCGAAAATCTCACGGACGATGGATGCAGCCGGTTCATCAATGAGATACGGCCGCTTTTTGTTTCCCGACAACTTATATCCGAACGGTGCGTTTTTTACATTGAATTCACCCGCACGCTTTTTGACCTCAAACGCCGAGCAAATGCGCATTGATTTATCCTTTGCATACGCCTCATTCATCAGATTTTTCAGGCTGACATACAGATCCTTGTTGCTTGCGTTTGGATCGGTATTGTCAAAATGTTCGAGTACGGAAATAAACCTTGTTCCAATAAACGGAAAAATCTTTTCGATATACTCACCCGTTTCAATATAGTTCCGACCGAATCTCGACAGATCCTTTACCACAATGCAATTGATAAATCCCTTTCTTAAATCATTCATCATCATATCAAAACCGGGACGGTTAAATTCCGTCCCGGTTTCTCCGTTGTCACGATAGATTTTCACTAATTTCAGGTCAGGGACACCACTCACATAATCAACCAAAAGCTGTTCTTGGTTGTTAAGGCTTTCGCTGTCTTCTCCCAAGCCGCCGTTTTCGACGGAAAGGCGAACATAAATACCGACACGGTACATCTTTTCAACAGCCGTATTTTTGGCTTTTTCTTGGTCGGGTGTCGTAAACAAAGCGGCGATTTTATCGCGCCGGCTTCCTCTCGCCATCTGCTATTCCTCCTTATTCAACTTTTCTGCAATATAGTTTTTTGCTATTTCATACTGGTTCTGATATTTGAAAAAAACTTTGAATCGGTTTTCCTCAAACACATCGATATGGTCTACCATCATAACAAGCAAAGTCCTGTCAAGAGCATGTATCTTTCGGTACTTCTTAAAAAATTCTATCCAGCTGTTGTCAGCCGATTTTTTTGATACAACTCTGTCAAGCTCCTCCTGATGCTTTTCAATGGCTTGCCGAATGTCCTCACACTTCCGCGTATAAATCGCACTGTACTCCGTGAACATCTTTTCATCGATAATTCCGTCTGTAAATTTTTCAAATGTCAACCTCTTGTAATTACTGTTGCGTTCAAGCTCCTCCTTCAACTTCTCAATCTGTCTGTCGATCAGTTGAGCTTCGCGTTCCTGCTCCGGAAGTTTTTCAATATAACGCAGCATTTTATCGATTTCAAGAACCGACGCTATATGCTGATTGATAATTTCGATCAAAGAATCGGTAATGGCGTTTTCCTTTATGCTGTGCATAGAACACGCTGTCTTATCTCGTTTGTGCGAGGAGCAATTATAATAAACATACTTCTTATCCCTGTATGTCACATAACGCCTCGTCATAACCTGATGGCAATCCGCACAGAACAAAAGTCCGGATAACATATACACAGTGTCTCTTCCGTTCGGAATATTGTAGTCAACAAGCAAAAGCCTTTGTACTGTCTCAAACTCTGCTTTTCCGACAATGGCTTCGTGCGAATTTTCAGTAACATTCCAACCGTCCTCTGCACGACCAACAGCCTTTTTAACCTTGTAATTCGGGCGATATCTTTTCCCCTGCACAAGGCAGCCTGTATATACCGGATTGGACAGTATGCGCAATACCATACCGTGACTCCATTTTGAAACCTTATTCTGCCTGAATCCTGATTTGAATTTCATGCCGATTGAGCGCTTATAATCCGCCGGACAAAGCACCTGCTGTTCATTCAATTTGTTTGCAATCCCTTGATTGCTCATTCCACCGAGCTTGCAGCGAAAGATGCTTTGCACGATACCGGCAGCGTACTCGTCGACTATCAGATGCTTACGATCCTGGTCTTTCAGATATCCGTAAACCGGGAAAGAGCAAACCAAAAGCCCTTTGCTCATCCGATAATCACAATAGCTTCGCATTTTAATAGAAATATCCCTGCTGTAGGTATCGTTGATCAGGTTTTTCAGAGGGATATACAGATTATCTGTCTGAAAGTCGGAATCGGCACTGTCATAATTATCATTGATAGCAATAAACCTGACGCCGAGGAAAGGAAATAACTGCTGCAGATATTTTCCCGACTCAATAAAGTTTCGGGCAAATCTTGATAGATCCTTGACAATAACACAGTTGCACCGTCCGGAACGGATTTCTTCCATCATTTCCTGAAATCCGGGTCGATCAAAGTTCACACCGCTATAGCCGTCATCCACCTTTTCTCCGATCAGCCTGATTTCCGGATGCTTTTTCAAAAACTCCAAAATCAACTGCCTTTGATTTTTAATGCTGTTGCTTTCAACTGCTTTTTCCTTGTCTTCGCTCGAAAGGCGAAGATACATTATTCCCGTGTATTGTGCCTTGGTTCTCATTTTTACTCCTTTCTCCAAGGCGCCAACACAAGCGAACGCCTCAGACTAATTTGCTGAAATAATCCTGCAAGCAGTCTTCAAGCGTCCGTTCCGTTTCCGAAAAGGAAACCTGGACAACACAACCGTTGCAGCGGAAACAATATGGGTTCCCGATTTGTTTCAGGAACTGTTCGATGCGCTCTTCTTTTGAAAGATTGGGGTCAATCTTTACATCCTTAATGTCAATGAGAGAATCCGCATCAACGGTGCTGATATTCACTGATTTCATCTTTTTCAGGTCGTCAGGTGTGATATCACTTCGCATAACAACCTCCTTCACCGATAAAATCGGCTATACTTTATTCATTCAATCCCTCCTTTGTTTTTTGGATAGTTGCGTATGTAATATTGAACACAACAGCAATTCTGGCAAGTAAAAAGCATCCGAGCTTTTTAAAACTCGGATGCTTTTCCTGTTGCCTGTTGCCTTAATCGTTAATTCACGCTTTTTTGTTCCGGTGCAGTACAGTATTCCCTGTACACATTATCAAACAGTTTCAGCAGACTGTCGACCGGGCTTTCGGCATCTGATTGAGACAGATACTCAAACCGTATTCCGTTCTCACGAAATCTTTGCACGATTTTCAAAAGCTCCGGGACATCCCGGCTGATGCATGATTTATCACAGGTAAGAACCGTATCAGCTTTTTGCCGTTTTGCAACATTCAACAGGTACTCCATCATATTCTCATTATCGATCCCAGAAATACCGTCAAGCGTAATTGCGGCGGCGATTTCGTAATTATTCTCCTTTGCATGCCGCTCCAGCTGACAGCGCTGACTGTCAATGGCTTTTCGATTAAGACAAGCATTTCTCGCATAGATTACTACTCTCATTTTATCTGCCTCCTGATTTTTCTTTGGCTCTTCGATCATCTTGAAATAATACGGAATTCCTGCCTGATACGGATAGAATGTGAAATCGTCATCTCCCCATATCTGCAATGCATGTCCGCCCTCGCTTTTCCTGAGAACAAAGCGCTTGGAGCTTTTGAACAGCATTTCAATATGTGCTGCGCTGTATCGGCTTTCAAAATCGATCAAAGTGAAAATATACGATTTTTCCGTTTCCTTTACATGCATCTTGATTGTGTAAGCGTTCAATGCATTTTCGTGATTCTCGGAGATATATAAGCCTTCCTTTAGCATTCTGATCCTCCTTTACCCATAAATCACATCGCCGAAAAGGGCGTACTGGACAATGCAATCCGCCCCCTCTGCATCTATTGCGCCGGGGTCTAAACAACCGTTTTCAACAACGAAACCGCAGCAGCTGCTGATATATGTTGCAAGGCCGCGCAGGAACTTGTCCAATGTCAGCGTATACACTTCATCGGACTCACAGTCATATAATCGCAGTTCTCCGCCTTTACTGATCTGTTCGCTTGCATATTCTCCGAGATATTCCCCGACAACTTCTGCCCGACTGCACCAGTAGGTAATACCGCCTTCAAGCGCTCCGCACATAATATCGTCGATATCTTTATCGCAAACCTTAGCGGATACATTTGCCGATAACATATAATACGGATCCTTTTTCTCCGGCTCTATCCTTTCATACGGAAGAACTTCTCCGTTTAGAAAACGGACTGCATGCCATTTCTCCATCGGCATCTGCTCCGAAGCCTCAAGCATTGCCTCCTCTCGACCGCAATCCGGACAGATATAAATATCTGCATAACGGCTGAGTGCATTTTCCGCCATATCTTTTTCCATACGGTGCTGACCGCAGCGCGGACAAGGCATATTCAATGCGGGAATATTCTGCAACAGTTTATAAGTGACTATATGCTTATTCAAACTCTGTTTTTCCATAATTTCGTCCTCCAAATAAGTCTCGGTCAGCAGTACCCACGCGGGGTACTGCCTTTTCTTTTACTGATTGCCGCCGTCTTCGCCCAACGAAGCATCTCTTCTACGCCGTCGAAACGGAGCTTGCCTTGGAGTGCATATTCCAAATGCTCTTTATCCCAAGCGTTTTGCTCCATTCCGAGTTGCTTATAGCGCTCGGCGACAATCTCATGTGCCCGGTCGATAGCAACATTCTCTTCATCTGTCATTATAATAATCTCGGCGACAGCACCATTTTCATCTGCTTTTCTTTCAACCGTCATTTGTCCCATCCTCCAAAATCAGTTCCTCTGCATAAAAGGATGTTGCACCAACAATGGGGTGATCCAATTGATAGGGTGCCGGCGCTTCGTTGAATATGCCGGCTACGGTGAAAACTTCGTCCGGATGCATTTGAAGATACTCGAATTGCTTTTCCTGTTCATCACTATCGAACATTCCGTTTTCTGCCACCACCTGCAAATTGACCTTCACCTTATCGCCGGCTCTGATTTCACGGCTTGTATTCTGAGAAACCATCGAAATCCTCCTTAGAGATAATAAGTCTTGTCCACAGGAATACTCCTGATTTCGATTTTTGCATCTTTGAAAGCTTCCTCAATAGCGGTCGTGAAAGAAAATGCGTAGGCACTTCCCTTTTTATCGATATACGCCTCAAGCCTATCCTCAACGGTTTTTACTGCCTCTTCAAGCGTTTCCTCGTCCGTATCGGCAGGGATAACGCAGGTCATTATGTTATGGCAGGTTGCGTTTTGCCTGAACCGTATAATAATTCCGGGGTGAACCGTTACACCGTCGTATCTCATATCGGTTTGAATATACTTTAAGATATCACCGATTGCTATCTGCGACAGTTCGATTGCACAGCGCATAAGTTCTGCGCTGAACTCCGGCGTCATAATGGAATTTGCGGGTGTTTCCTTTAAAATCCGCACGCAAACCTCGTCGGCGCTCACATTTTTAAGATTGTTTGTACCAACGCCAATTATATGGTCGATTGCCATACGCAGCATCGGCTCACCGTACTTTTTGCGAATATCATCAATTTGCTTGTTCATCTCACTAACCTCCGTCTTTTAATGATTATCTGATGTTGCAAAACCGAACTTTTCTAAGGCTTGTTTCATTGTCCCGGATTTTTCGCCGTAAAGAGCATTATCCCGGACATTTTCCCAATACCAGTCGCTATAATCGGTTTCGGGATTTTCCAATTTCAACAGTTCAATATCATCGTTCCAATCGCCTTTGAGAAAATCCTTTACCTCTTCCTCTGTTTTGAGCAATCGACCCATCCAAGTCTTGTTCGCAGATTCCGCTTTTGAACTGTCATTGAAGCCATCCGGATTATTGAGGCAATCCTTCAAAAGTTCTAAATCGTATTTTGCCAGTTCGTCAAGGGTATAAAGATAATTTTCTTCCTTTATCCCTTTCCAGTTGTAAACAATCCCTATAAGCATGGTTCGAGTGCTCTGGACATCTGAAAAATATTCTGCGTTGTCTGCCACGGGCGTCTTGAAATATAAAGCGTGCAAATGACCGCAATCGATTCGTTCATTTGTCTCCCTGTCGATAATTGTCAATGCGTGAAAATCATTTGCCGAACTATCCCCATCGATCATAACAAGGGTAGAAAAAAGAACACCGTCGACAATTTCTTCTGTGGTTTTACCCGATAAAGACAGCCAATAATCTCTAATGGTTTTGAGTGCCTGTATAAATTTTTCTTGTTGCTCATTTTTCTGCATTCAAATCAACTCCTCTTAATTCGTAGACTACATCCGCAAAGAGTTCTTCAAGTGAAGTATCAAAGCAGTCCTCGGTGTTTTCATAACAATCCTCTAATGTCGCAAGAACCGTATTGTTTTCCAACACAGTCATTACATGATTTTCATCTACGGACCAGCTGTATTGATGTTCCATTTCTGCCTCCTTACAAAGGTGATTTTTCCAATCCTACATATCGTTTCTGTAGGTCAGAATATGCCAGTAGTAGTCGTACTCTTCTCGGAAATCAATATCCTCCTTGCTTTCTTTCCGGAAAGATTCAAGAACATCAAAGATTTCGTCAACAACTCTTTCCTCCGGAACATTCTTTGTATACTCCTCGGGGGAATACATTTCAGCCTCAGTGCCTCCGAAATAAAACCAGCCGTCACCTATTCTGCAAACTGTACCATGATCGGCATTAGGGTCCTCTGCAAAAGTAACCAGCTTCGCCTTTATTCCGGATTTAAGCATTTCTTTCGTAATCGCCTTATTTTCATCATAATCAGTCATGATGGTTTTCCTCCTCCGGATATGCCGTGCCGAACTCTGCGATATCTAAAAGACTTTTGCTTGTCCAGCCGCACACAGCGACCAATAAATCTTCGACATTGTCGTCCAGAATCGCCTTTGCAAGATAATACCCTATACGCCATTTCTTTTCATCATCGGAAGCGACCTGCTCGGCAAACACCTCGCCAAGCTTTTCAGCCTTTTCCGCATCCGCCATAACCGCACCAAGGCGGCCACGGGTCTTTTCTGTTGCCTTCGGGAAAAAGCTGCTGGAAAAAGAGAACAGCTTCACATTTAGGGAATAGAACAAACGGGAGCTTTCATCACCGTTATGATATAATCCCAAGGCAGTTTCCCTGCCGGCAATAAGTTCTTTATAAAACTCTCCTTCTTCCTCATTATTCAGTACGGTATAGAAATTCTGCTCAGCAGCCTTTTGCTGTTTATCCACCCACTTGCGAACATCGTCAAGCGAGGAAGCAACATACAATTCGTTGACAGCGCCGTTTTCAATGGCTAACTCATGAGAGTTTTCCTCATAGCAGACATAAACCGTATTGCTCTTCATAACCGCAGCAGGCTCTGCCGCTTGTCTTTTCTCATCGGCATCGGCCAGCCGGTTGATTGCCCTGATCAGTGACGGAAGCTGATTCTCAAAAAATCTTTTTCCGTACATCGTCTCGTGAAGTTGAAATCCCATTTTTATTTCTCCTTTTTCATCTTCTTGTTTTTTGATATATCTGTCTTGCCATCGTAGAGTTCACAGCGCTCCATATCTGGCGTTCTGACTTTAACGGACGGTTCTTCTTTTCGTCCGAGCATGAATTCTTCCCTATGCTCCCGAAGCCAACGCCGATGAGCTCTTCCTTGCTCACTCCGTTCGACCATGCTACAATAGCCCCTGCCGTCTTCCTTATAACGGTCAAGCCATTTGCAGCCATGACAGTTATTAACCTGACGGTCTTCATTGCCGGTACTGTTCATGTTACATTTCCTTTCCGATTTTTGTCTTTCACAGCGCGTATACATTTAAAGACAACAGCGCAATACGAACACCTGTCACGCTATTTTCTTTAGTGTCGGCGTCCACATAGAACTGCAAACACCGTATATACTCGCCACGCTGTACCCCCGTCCGCCGTCAGGTAAAGCCGTGCTGATGTACTTCATCGGAAGCACGACATCCTTTTCAAGCTCTATTTCAAGAATTGAGCCTGCCCCGGACCAGCTATCATAAAGACCGCAAACAGCAGACTTATCCAGGGTGATCTTTCGTTTTCCTTTGCGTTCCCAGGTACATCTGTATTCGTCTTTGTTCAGCGGGGGATCATTTTTGCCGTTGTCTTTTATCGCCTCGTTCAAATCAAACAGCTGCTCCACAGTCATCTCCACAAAGAACGCCAGTGCATTCATATGGGAAGAACAATTGTGAACTTCGACACGAAGACTTTTCAGCAATTCGCTTCCCGAATAATCACAGTGACGCATAGCCCGATTTAGCTGTCTTTTCTTGTATCCTTGCTGCCTTGCGAGCCAAAGAACAGACGCTTCTTCCGGAATCACATCTCCAAATCTTGCGTTGTAATGCGGAAACATATCATTGGAAACAAAATCATAATTTCCGTCGCCGGTGTCCACAATGATATCCACACACACTTTTTGCTGAAGATAATGGTTCGTCGGGATCTCGATGGTAACATGCTCACGGATCCAATCAACAATAAACTCTTCGTTATCGTCAAATGAAAGCTCCGCATCAGTCCAATGCTTCTTCACGGTATCAATCACATCATCTTCACATTCGAAAATGCAATCCTGATACCAGCAAAACAACTCCTCATTGAAAGCTTCACGGGGATTGTCCGCCTCACACCACTTAATAACAGTGCTGTTGTCGGCATAGTCGCGGTAGTCAGCATAGATCTCACAGGTAAAGAAACCGCCATCCTTGTGGTAATCACAGGAAGTGTGCTGAAATATAATATCGGTAATGATTTCGGCAAGCCTGTTTTCACTATCTGAACCGGATTTTTCGTCTTCGAATTCCCTTATTGTTTTTTCAAGGCAACACATCTTCATCGTCCGTCCTTCCTGCTGTAAAAATCCCGAGATAATAATACTTTCCGTTGTTCGTTCCGAATGTTGCATACCGTGCACGCATTGTTCCGTCCTTGCACAGCACATGATCGTGCGGCTCTCTGATCTGAAATCCACACATTTTGGACTGCGGGTTTAACCCGATTGGATCGGATGCGTTGAGAAAATTCCAATACAGTTCCTTACTAATCTCTTCTCCCGGTTTACAGCAATCGGTAAAGTCTCCCTTCCATTGTTCTCTTTCAATCATCACTGCCCTCCTTAATCAACTTCAATAAACATTTTTCTCTGAATACTGCCCGGAAGCTCACAGATTATTGCGGCATTCCCATCTGTAACAAGTGCCGTTCTGACGGGATCGTTCACGGCTTTCACCTTGAGAAATTCCAGATCCGTTACGGGCGACCACCAAAAGTCCTTGCCGGGTCCCGGTGGGTCTTCAAGCTGTTGTTTCAGAGAAGCAAGTGTGTTTTCTTCGCCGGGTGATAATCCCGACAGTTTTCGATACTCGTCCGTACTCAGTATTGCTCTGTAAATGAGTATCTTTTTGCCTTCATTTTTGATTTTGGTTCTCATTCAAACTCCTCCTTATTTGTATTAAATGAATGCGTATGAAATTTGGAATACAGAGATAAAAAAGGCAAGTAAAAAAGAGCCGCAGTGTTGCGACTCAAAAATAAAAAAAGGTACGAAAGCCGAAGCCTTCGTACCCAAACTGATTTTATCTCTGTTTTATACTCTGTTATGTTCCTTGAGAAAATCCTTAATTCGGTTCACGCCAAGATGTTCAACCAACTCTCTGGCTCCGCCTTGTCGTGTGATATACGCCGGTTCTCCGGTTTTCACATATCCTAACAACTGCATATACGGATCATATCCCGCAGTTTGCAGTGCCGATATGATCTGCCGATATGACCATTTTTATGGCAGTGTCAAGCTGCATTTGATCCACATTTATCTCCCCTTTTATAGTGCATTATAGCATAAACTGTCGAGCAATTCAATCGCCGAGGGGCATTTATCGGACTCTTGTCAAAGAATTGCCGCAAACACCACACCTAAATTTGTCGGGATGCTGTATGAGCTTGCTTACTTTTTCACGGTAATATTCCTTTCCACAACGCTCACATTTGACTGCATATCGGTTAGTGCGTTCCCTTCGGATAGATTCCAGTCCCTTTTCTTCGGCACTCGTTGTCCGCTTGATGGTATACTGCGGCAAAAGACGGTTTACCGTCATTGCAAAGGTTTTCCACTTTCCTTTATGTCCGTAGCACCCTTTCACCGTATGAAGAAGCTCGTGCATGATCGTGTTCTTTGCTGCCTGATCACTGACATTATCCTGCAACAGCCTTGCGGATATGCTTATATCGAAAAGTCCGGGTAAGTAGCGCTTGCATTGCCCCCACCGATTCTTTGCACGGGTGTTGACGGTCCAACTGTTAATCTCCCCCGGTTGTATATTAAGTGAGCGCAATTCTGCCTCGCACTCTGCTGCCAGCGTCTTTAAATCTTTCATTTGTCGTCTCCATTCTTATTTCGTTTTTTAGTTTGTTTTTGCCATCAGGACCTGCTTTTTCTCCGCAGAAAGATAAGCAGAACTTTGATGGAAAGCCAAGCCGCAATTACAATCAAGAGAGAAACAGGCTTGCCACACAGTCGTGAAACCGCAAAAACCGCAAGAACGATAATTGCCAGATCAAAGGCAATCTTCAATAAAAGCAAAAGAAAAGGAACAAATAAGACCTTGCCCGTATCCTTGATATCCTCTTTTGTTTTTGCGGCCCTGTCATTGCTCTTCCGAAATTTTGCAAAATTGCACTCTGTTTTTCTGATTTTTCCGTCAATAGACTTCCATTCTTTCAAAGTGCCGTATGCTTTTGCGTTTTTCCTACTGCATTCCAAGTCCAAAGCATCACGCAGTTCCTGTACATATGCGCCGTATGCTTTAAGAAGCATGTTTGCCATATAACGCCCTGCCTTTCTTCACCATCTCTTCCCAATACGGATCATATGCAAAAGCAATGTCATACCAATATCCGCTTCCGTTATTTGCCTTGAACATTTTGACAAAGCAGCGTGTGGTACTTTGTTTTTGATATTCTTCCAATATTCTTTTAGACCTGCAGGAAACCTTTACATACAGGTCGCTGTAATGGTGGTCTATTTCTTCGGGAGGAATTCCACCGTCCAAAAAACACTGATATAAGCTTTTCGTCTGAACCATAATTCTTCTCCTTTAACTGACAGAGGCAGACTGCGTGACAGTCTGCCTCCGGTTTTCTTACGACGCCTTTTCCTTCGGCGGTCGGATCAGGTACTTCAAGTCGTAGTTGGTATACAGCTTTCCGTCCTTCTCTTTTTTACGAACAATGACGATACAGGCAACAAAGGTTCCCTTCAAATCATCCGTCATCTTTTTCATATCCGGGGTGTCCTGACCTTCTCCGACAGCCCACGCTGCTACGGAAACCAGTCCGCCGTCCCCTTTGGTTGTATCCTTGCGGAACAGGAGCATATTCACATCGCCCTTGTCCTTTATATCGACCACATAGCCCTGAATCAGAGCCAGCTGCCTTGAATCTGTTAAATCATACGGGTTAATCATTCTTATTCAATCCTTTCTCATCTGCCGTTTGTTCGTCCGACTGCTAAAATGTCTGATGAACTATGAAATATTTGTCTTCCGCTTTCGGGTCAGTTCCGAACGGAACAAATCCCATTTCTTCACCGCCTTCGTCTCTTGCGGTACGATCTCTTGTTGCGTCAACGCTCCACCACTGACCCTCTGCATAGACACGATTCCACGCATGCCGAAATGTGTTATCTGTGCGATATGTGCCGTCAAGCACATAGCACGGAATGCCTTGTGAACGGCACATAGCCGCAAAAAGGCAAGCGTAATCGAAGCATACTCCTTTTCGTTTTTGCAGAACCGTTTTTACATCAAAGGTCTGATAAAACAGCGTATCACAAGCATAATCATACGATATGTTTTCAATGATCCATTCCCGATAAACAGTCACCTTTTCCATATCGTTTTCGCAGTTTGCTGACAACGAAGAAACAAAAGCCTCAAACTCATTGTCCCACAGAATTGCCGCGCCGTTTCCTGTGCCGGTGTCTGCAATTTGACGGGAGTCAATGATGATCCATATTGCCGCCGCCAGCATAACAAGCAGCAGTAACACCTGCACAGTTTTTCTCATTGCTTAACTCAGACGATAGAAGTGAGCACATAATCGACAAAGTGCTCAGTTTTTCCGTCCTTTACCTCCTTGCGGCTTTCCATACGATATTCCACCAATACGGGGTCGCCGTTCTTTCTGCGACCGGCACGGAATTTGAGTTCATCGCTGTCAATCACAAATCGATGCACTCTTTTCAGTTCTCTGCTGCTTTCATGACGAACGGTATCTCGGACCAAAAGACTCCACTGGTTTCGTCCGTCATACACGCGTCTGATGCCAGCAAACTCACCCTGCAGCACACCGGAATTCAAATACGGCACATTCACCGGTTCATCGCCGATTACCTTGCCGAATACGGCACGGTCGGCAATACGGTTATAATAGAATGTCGAAACGCCGTTTTCATCCTTTCGGTTATTCGTCGAAAGATAAAAGTGCAGATATAAGATTCGCCCTTCCTCACCCTTTTCGATAAGTTCCTCTGCCAATTCGTCATAGGCAATAAACTGGATAAAATACAGAGGTCTCTTTTTCGTTTCGGGGTCGGATTTTCCGCCTTTTACTTTCAGGGTAACCAATGCAACGCCCGGTTTTGGTGAGTACACTTCTCCCGCAATGATTCCCTGACAGTGCCCTGAGTTGATGTTTGTGCTGAGTAATGACATAGTTGTTTTTCCTTTCTCGACATAAAAAGATTTTTCAAGACACCGCCATGGAATCAAAGTACAGCGAAAGCGAAACATCACTTCATCGCCGCTTATTTCGCCCTGTGCACGATATAGACCTCACCGGAATAATCGTCATCGTCGTCTTCATCCTCATCATCGTCGTATTCGTCTTCGTCCTCATCGTCATATTCGTCGTCATCGCAGCAGCCGCAACAATTCGGCTGCGGATACTCATATTTGACATTATCGATTTTCTCGATGATTTCACCGTTGGCGCCGAGTGCCGAGCCGAAAGTCCCATGGGCCTTTGTCATCAGATCAAACATCACATTTTGATAGATTTTTTCAAATGAGATCGATTCGATACCCATATACGCCTCGTTGAGCAACAGTGCTTCAACTGCCTTATGCGTATTGTCAATGATAGCGGTTATCGTTTCATCAAGCAAAAGCTGCAGCAGTTCAAATTCGTCCGGTTTGAGAGTGAGGATCCGTAAATCTTCGCACATGCCGCACATTTGGGAAAGCCTTTCGTTTTTCTGCATTGCTTGCAATTCCAGAAGATTACCCGAGCAAACCATCTGATTCTTTTTCGCGCCCGGGATAAGCAAGCATTCGCCGACCAAAGGATGATAATGATACAGTTCTTCGCCGTTTTCGGTTGCAACCTTGACCCTTTGGGTAAGAACATACATCATGTCCGGCTTTTGTTCCGTCGAAGGTTCAAGTTGAGACAGCTCATCATAAAGTTTTTTCAGAGATTCCTTCATAGATGGGTCCTGCATCACCATTTCGGTAACCTTCGTCATAAATTCTTTGTTGTTCATAGCGTTGTTCTCCTTTTCAATATTTCATTCTGCATGTTTCTTACTGATTGCCGACCTACAATCGGCAATCAGGCGGTCAATGGCTGCATATGCAGCACTTCCGGTTTCATAACGCCTGCGGTAACCTATGAGTGTATCCATAAGATATCCCATAGAATCCGCCTCCGGGTCTTTGAACTTTTCGATAATAGCGCCGATCTCCTCGTCCGATGCGCCGAGACTTCGTAAAGTTCCGTTTGCCTTTGCCAGGATAAGCGCCTCACGCGTCATACCCTGATTCCAATTTTGCACCTTGTCTTGAATTTGCATTTCGTATTCCTCCTTAATATTTTAAAGGTTGCAGTGGAATATTGATTAAGGCGATACGATTTGGCAAGTAAAAAGCGCCCCGAAAAATCGAAGCGCTGAAAAATTATTTCTTTATATAGTGATTATCTGCCGGATTACGCAGACCGAACCTTGAATTTTCCGGAATCGGAATGGGATTTTCCGTGTACTCGACCTCGTATCCGTCATCTTCCATTCCGCCGAGCAGATCTTCCATATTCTCCATCTCATCCTGTTGTGCGGCAATAGTTTCATCGCCACTGCAATCGCGCTCAGGCTCAATTTCTGGTTGTTCAGCAATTGGGTCTTCGTGCTTCCAATACTCGCTTCTGTTCAGATTTCGGAGCAGACCGCTTGTCCGGAGTTTTGTACTCGGTTCCGTTCCGGCAAGCAGTGCAAGTGCCTCGGCAATGAATTCCGCCGCTTCACCGTTTTTACCCGTAAAATGCTTTATAACTTCGGTATTACCTGCCGTTTTATTTTCTTTTATAAACCGACACACATTCTCGTAAAACTCTTTTTCATATCCGAAGCTCGGAACCGATTTCAGCTGTTCCCCCCGAATTCCGGCAAAATAACATAAAAGTAAAGTGATTTTATCTGCGTCTGCATTTTTGAGCAGCCTTTCAAGGCTGCCTTTTTTACAATCGGATACATCGCCGGTATTGGGAAACAGCCCGTCATAAGCCAAAGCGTTCAAAACATATTCTATTTTGAACTGTTTGCTTTTCAAAACGCTTCTTACCGTCAAAAGCAGTTGGATCTTCTTGCTGAGCGGAAGCGTTACCACTCGCTTCATTTCATCACGAATGCTTGCGTCGGGAACAAATCCCCGTTTCAATGTAAGGTCAAAGCAAAAGGTGCAAAAATAGTTTTTGTCCCGAATAGGCGCATCTGTTTTCCGCAGTATTTTTGCGTTCAAATCGTCCATACCGCCGAACTCATCATAGACATCGCCGTCTGCCCGCAGCATCAGCGAACAAACGGTTAAAGGGCGGCATATCGTTTTTGTCAGCTTGTCCGCATCACCGTCAATCAGTTTTACTTTTACGCTTTGCTGTGCAAGCTTTGCGTCAATGCCGTCTCCGAGCTGCGTTATATCCCTGCAATCGTTTTTGTTCAACACATCGATCACAGTGCCTGACGGAGCGTCGGTAATCAGATGCAGCGTTCCATCGCACTTTCCGTCGGCAAGAAGCGCAAAAGCGGTTTCCCTGTATGCATAACAGATAATACCGTCGTTTTCAAAACCGCGCAGCAGTTTACACACTTGTTCTTTATTCATTGTTTCCTCCGTTTAACTCAGACATTCTTTTTGCCAATGTTTCCGCCGAAAGTACACTGAGCACATGCGTACCGTTCATTAAAATCAGCACGGATTTCACCGGCTTACGCTTGGTTGCATCGATCAGTTTATCGCTGTTTTCTCCGTCTCTGAGCCGTGCAATTTCCTTTTTAATTTTCACATAGTCAAACCTTGTGATCACATTCACTTCATCGGCTCGGGCAAAAGTACCGTTACCGACATTCAGCATTTTTAAGTTCATCCTCATTCCCTCCGTTCTGTTCTTCGATAGGCGACAGAATATGCTCTATCGTTTGCGGATCTGCCTGTTTCAGCAGCTTATTGGTTATCAGGTTCAGCATAATTACATCGCCCCAAAACATCCTCAGTGAATGGTGATCCCGCAGTGCAGTCTTCATAAGCGCATTCAGATACTTCTCCACTCTTCTGCGTGATACATTCAGCGTCTTTGCACACAGTTCCACATCCCATTTATTTATCATCATTTTATAAATCTTATTTTTCACCTTTGCACCACCGTTCTGCCTTTCTATGTATAGGCGGCAGCACTGTGCCGCCACCGTGAGTTACCCCAAAAGAATCATTCTCTGCGCTTTTGTATACAACCGAAACTTTTCGCATTTACCGGTCGGATGTGTTATGGAAAGCAACGCACCGGAAAAGCGATAGTCAAGCTCACTCGGAAACATAATGTCCTGCACGGTTTTCTTAAAACGCACACGCACTGCTTCTTTCCCGACATCAATAGGAACAAACAGCCGTCCCGTTTTATATCCGTAAGCATTTACCGCCGCAAGCCGACCGCCCTCCTCAAAGAATTCCATTAGTTCTTTGTGATTGCTCGGATATTGCACCTTTAGGTTTTTTAAGCGTTCTTTGAGCTTTTCAAATTCCTGCTCTATGGCATGGCAGTTCTCGGCATTCAGGAATTCAATATCCTGCACATTCCGAATTCTGCGTCCGGTCAGGCGGGAGATCCAACTGCACGCTTCAAAAACGGTAACGCCTACTGTTCTGACCGTTTCAAAAAGAATTCCCTTTATCGCTTTTCGCTTTGCATGAAGTTCTCTGTCAGCCATCGTACCGATAATAGCTCCGTCGGTAGAGATATCCGCATAAGCGCCGCATTCGCAGGCCCAGACGCAGCCGTTATTGTCGTCAACGCCTGTGCCGAAAAACTCAGCCCGTGAAATTTTTGTCGGTGTTCCGCCGCAATACGGACAGATATCTCCGTTTGCGGTTTCCGTATCCGCCGGAGCAAATGAACTGCGCACAGCCTCAAGAAATACGGCATAGCCGTCCGCTTCTTCCGGAAGCTCACCGACAGAACCGGACAATTGCTCAAAAACCTTATTGAACAGTGTGGCTGCCTCGGATTTTGTCAGTTCGTTTTCAATACCGGCATCTGCACAAAATGTCTCCGTTGACAATGCTGACTTAAAAGCCTCATACGCATTTGAAATCACGGATGAGCCGTAGGTTTTCTTGAATTCTTCAAAAGATGATTTCAAGTGTTCCTTTGCGGCGGAAAACGGCGACATTGCCGCCGGGTTCTCAAAAATGCGTTGCTCGTAATCGGTCATGAACAGCAAAGCTTCAAAACTGTCAAGCCCTTGTTTCCATTGTTCACTCATAGTCAACACAAGAATCAGGTTGTTTGCCACTTTTCTCAACTCTTTTTCTTCCGTAACCATAATAAATTCCTCCTTACTTCGTCAAATAATTGCGGAAGAATTATTTGCTCCGGCAGCAAAAAACGCAAGTAATTTATTCGCCGGTCTCTGTCACGGTACTGCTTTCGGTGTTTTCGGGCGTACTTTCCGCCGATTCGTTATTTGTTGTTTCGTCGCCGGTGCTTTCCGATTGTTCCGCTTCACTTCCATGATTCGGAAATATGATATTCCCGTCTTTATCTACCTCTTGCCAGCCGTATGATCCGTCGCTGAACTTTACAAGCCAATAATAATGGATACCGTCCTCTTGCTCCGAATAATACACATCCGTATAATTGTCTACAAGCTTATACCCCTCCGGTATCTCCACGCCGTCCGGCACGGTATGCTCCGCAGGTGGAATATAGACCTGTTCTCCCCGTTTCGGAAGTGTCAGATAAACGACAGCACAAATCACGACCAATGCCGACAGTGCGATTCCGAGTATTTTTTCGATTTTCATTTTGCCTCCTATTCTCCGCCGAGCGCAATCAAAACAAGCAGCGCCTCGCGATCTTCGTCTGTTTCGCAGTGCACTTCTTCGGCAACCGTCCCGTCGCGTTCTTCCCGAAAAGCAGACTCAGGGAATTCTTTTTTCGTGACAGCTTTCGGCCTTGCGGAAACCGGAGATGGCACAGGGCTGAAAAACAGATTGCCGCTTGCCGCCGTTTGAGAGTACAGATGTTTGCGGATGATGTTTTTAATAGTTGCGTTCTGTCTGTTCTCCGGCATAGCGGCAATAAATCCGATAATATCCGGATCCTTCACACGCATAAAAATATCGCAGGGCTCATCATTTGCCGACATTCCCTTAAATCCGTGCAAAAAGGCAATCTCACCACGCATCTCAGCCGTGAGTATCTGACAAATATAATATGTTAGCATTTTGTTTTTAACGGAGTGCCTCCATCGGCACAAATCCCGATCTTTTTCGGTCAGACGAAGATGCAGCCTGAATTCCTTCTCCATTATCTGCTCCGGGAAACGAGCAGATTATAGTATCCCATCACATTTGCTCTTGAAGCTGACTTTGCATCCCCCGCCAGAGCAATTTCAAGTGCCTGTGTATCCTTATAATACTCCCGGATGTACTTTTCCCACGCAACACCGGTCCCGCCTGTCAGAAGAATAACATCAACATTCATCATACTGTTATAAGCCGTATTCAGCTCGTCAAGAAGTTCTACGCACACCGTTTTGAGATTTCGGTAAAAATCCTTCGTGAAATCGTACGGAATCTTCTTAGGGCCATAGTGGATCACTCCCTTATCAAAAGCCTTTTCAAGGCTGTAAACGGATATATCCGCACGGTTTCCGCTGGCTTCAAGGATGTTATCGCAGGTTCGCTGATAGACCTCCTGCATCGCATAATTCTCCCAAGTGAGCGCAATGCCCTCCCGTGTCCCCTGTATACAGTGGAAGGTATCGGTCGTATGAAAACCGGCATCAAGGATCAGCACATTCTTTTTAAGAAGTGCCGGATTGGTCATCACTCCGTCTGAGTTGATCACGCTTGCCATAAGCGTTCCGAACGGCTGCTTACAGATAAATACATCCTTTGTGTCAAGCTTGATTCTGATATTGACCCAAGGCCGTTTTCCAACCTTGATCGAATACTTATGCTCCCCGACAAACTTATTCCGCAGTTCTTCCGAATCCTGCACAATAAACTCAGGCGGCAATCCGGTTTGTACTTTTATAGGTCTGTCGTCGATATCATATCCTCCCTCCGGCAGGTCTTTCAATTTTGCAAAGAACAGCCCTACACGCAGCTGCACAAGAAAATCCTCCGACTGTACCCGTTGGCGTCCGAGCAGCATTGTCGGCTTGACCGCCGTACTGCCGTGCAATAATGTCTTTTTGGCAAGAGAGCCTACATACCAAACTCTCCCTTTTTCATCCCTGTACCGTATATCCTCAGCTCCGACAAGCAGCGGCGCATCGTGCCGTTCCTTTACCACGATGCTCGGAATTGTCGAGGCGTTATACGGGCTTTGAATTTTAATGCCGGAGTACCCGATGTCTATTCCGCAAAGAAGCGTTTCGGTTATCGGGCACTCAAGCTGTTGAAATACGATCTGTGTTTGATAACTGTATTTTTTAAGCAAAACTATTACCTCCAATCTTAATTTTGCAGTGTATGACGGATATAAAAAGTAAAAGCCGCTGCATTTACGCAACGGCTTTACCTCAGTGCAGGCGATTGACGCCGACTGTCACTCCGGTTTCATAGTCATATTCAAATATTTCAAACGAGTAAACATGCCCCAATATCTGCTTTCTCCAAGTATAGCCGATTACACTGCCCCTCGCATTCAGTATTTTTATGATTTCATCAAGTAATCTTTCGTGCACTGCGGCCGGAAATGCAAATGTGCAATCATCCGTTTGACACCGATAATGCGGTCCGCCGATTCCATTCTCCAAAATCAATCCGGGCCGCTTATCTGTATGCCTGCTGCATACGAGCCTGACAAAGTTCCATGAGACTCCCGTGATTTTGTCTATCGGTTTATAAATACCTTCTCCCGATTTTCCCACGCCGTCACCGCCTAATCTATAATCTGCTGTACACGGCCGATTTTTCCGTCTGTAAGTCTGACCTTGATACCTCTTGAATGATATTCGGCATTCGTCAGAATATCCCGAACGACACCTTCGGTCAGCTTGCCGCTTCTCTGATCAGCCTTCAGGACGATACGAACATGAAGTCCGGGATAAATGTTTTTGCGCAGCATTCCGTCGGATATCCCGATATTGCGGTTATGATTCATTTACGCTTCCTCCTTAACAAATCGCCGTTTTCATAAATTGCTGAGAGAATATAATACATACTTTTTGATTTGGCAAGCCCCTTTCGGTATTTTTTATTTTTCCTGCGTCAATGATATATCGCTTTCCACTTCGTTCCCCCACACATCCCAACCGTCTGTTTTTCTCCTCGCAAACAGTTCAATTCGCGGCAAGTCACCCATAAGCTCAAGTATCTTATCTCTGGCTTCGTCCGGCTTTTGGCTGTGACTGCGCAGCGGACTGATGATAAATTGATGCACCTTGCGCGATCTTCGTTTCGGATGCCCCTTTGTTGCAAGCAGGCAAATTTCAGCGTTTCCCCGCGTCCAGAAGCCGAGACCGTAAAACCAGCCCTGTCCGTTCTTATTTCTTTTGAGCCAGACAAATGCGACGCTTTTATACTGAAAGCCCCACGATTTTATTGTTTGCAGAGCCTCCCGTAGCTTAGGGAATGTCGCCCACAGGAACAGCGCCGCATCCGTATCTGTAATGTCGGCAACCGGAAGATTGCAAATATCCTCCAGCGTCATGGTTGGGTAGATTTTTTCCGCCGACCCCTGCACTCCGCTTCTGTCATATCGCCATGGCGGATCTGCATAAATAATTTGATACTTTTTCATACGCCCACCACGTTCAGCTCGACATCACAGTCCACCTCGTTACCCCAGACATCCCACCCATCGACTTTCTGCCTCGCAAACAATTCGATTTTCGGAACATCTCCCATCAGCTTTACGATACGTTCTCTCGCTTCCTGCGGCTTTTTACTGTGCTCCTCTATGCGTGAGATTATGACCTGGTGCACACTTGCAGATACGCGCTTGGGGTTACCCCTTGTCGCCAGCATACAGATCTCGCTGTTAGCCCGCGTCCAATATCCTGTTCCCCAAAACAGACCATCCGACTTTCGGTTACGCTTGATCCACACAAATGCCACTGTCTTATACTCGAATCCCCAGGATTTCATTACATCGAAGCTTTGCCTTAAAAACGGTATGGTCGTCCACAAAAACAAAGCGCAGTCTTTGTCTGCAATTTCCGATACCGGCAATGCTTTGATGTCGCTCACCGACATTGTCGGATAATGTTGGTCTGCCGATTTTCCAAGTCCTTTCTCGGAATATGTTTTGAACTGCCACGGCGGATCTGCATAAATAACTTTGTACTTCGCAGAAATTGCAGCTATCACCTCCAAATATAATTATTTTTGCCTATTCAATCGGGCTATGTAGGAAAGACTGCTTACGCAGCCTTTTCCTCCGGTTTGATGCCATATTTTTTGACGGCGCGCCGGCAGGCATATACCTGCTTGGTGAAGTCTTCGCTCGGTGCGTTTTCAAGATCCCTGGTGGCAAAATACCAGCAGCTTTTGTAGTTATAGTCATACAGATATTTGACCGTCCAGTTTTTCCCCTTGCACTGTCCCTGCGTAACGATAAATGTATCCGGATCAAGCTGCTTGTCCGTATACAGCCCGACACCGATATCATTCCACCATTTCGGCAGATTCCCGGTCGGTGCCTCCGGAGAAGCGGTTTGAGTTTCATCGGTTTTTTCAGCCGATTGTTCCGTATGATGTTCTTCCGGCTGCTTTTCGGGCGCCTTTTCCGCAGCCGCCGCAGGTAGGTTTTCGTCAGCGAACGGAATTTCACTTCCGCCATACACCTTACCATACAGTCCGACGATTCCGAGTACTGCGCGCTCATAAGCGCGGTTATCTGCTGTTTCCGCAGGATACTGCTGCAGATATTCGCTCCACAGATTATTCTTTACGCCGTTTGCTTCCCCGACAGCACAATACTTTGTCCCGTCGTTCATCACCGCTTCACGGCAGAAAACAAAACTGCCTGAGTCGTGACTGCTTAGCAGCACCGGCGGCCCCACCTTGATTTTCGCGTTGTTTGCCAGGTTGATAACAGCATGATGCTTGAGAATGATTTTCTTTTTGTCGCTGTAAATAAAGTCGTCCTTTTCAACAAACTCATACTCAACCTCATTTACGAAAATCACGAGCACACCGTTATCCCGAATTTCAAAGTTTTCCGGCATCAGCATAAACTATTCCTCCTTACTCTATTTTAAAGTTGCTCTGACATTCTGTTATCCGATCACTATGTTGGCAAGTAAAAAAGAGAGAGGATCACCCACATCCTCTCTCTTCGTCTGTTACAGCTTACACTTTTCGGCAACTTCCTGTTCGTCAGGCTCCTTTGGCTCAACAATCGGCGGTTCTTCTTCGTCGGAATTATCGCTCTCCTCCGAAGCAACTGTATCGTCTGCATCGTCCTTTGTCGGCTCATCCTTTGTCTCGGCTTTTTCCGGAGTTTTGGCGGGCTGCGTACTGTCCGTAAGTTCGTCATCCTCGTCCAGAATCTTCTTGATCTTTTTGAGACTGAAACCCTTTTTCAGAAGTGCGATAATCACCACGGCAAGCAAAACGCAAATCAGTATGTTCTTTACGGTATTGAAAAACAGCTTTGTTTCAAGCTGTTTCTGCATGGATGATTTGCCCTCGCCCATATAAAGGCTTTTCACTTCTTTTCCTGTAGTGTTATTTGCCCGGTCCACACGCTCTTTTACCGAATCAAAATCCGTAGATGTACTGTCTGTTTGTGATGTGCTTACCTGCAAATTCGGATCTGTGGTAGCTGTACGGTTCGGTTCGGGCAAAAAGCGGCATAGAACAACCAATGCGATAATAAATACCGCAACAAATGAGACCATATGCCATAAGAACTTTTGAGTGCCTTTTGAAATTTCTTTTTCCATAGATAAACTGCTCCTTTGTCTATTATAATTGGGTATCTGCAATCTGATAGACAAGGAACAGTTTGGCAAGTAAAAACCCTCATCTGTCTTTACCAAAAAGAACTTGAACGACAACCTTATATAAAGCATGACAAGAAAAATAGCGGTGCGGATGCAATCAGAAATCCACCGCAAAGCCTATATTGGGCATCTGGCGAAGGACAAGTCCGCTGTCCATTACCTTCTACAACATAGGAAGTTTCTGTGCTGCATATCAAACATGGCACAGAGTTTTTTCATTTCTGACGATTTTGAGAGTTGCATTCGAAGCCTTGCACGCAGGACGCATCTTTGTGCTTCACGGAATTGAACGATAACTAATCAAACCGAAAAAGAACACGCAAAGCCGAGCACCGGCTACTCTGTGTTGTGTATCACGGAATAGTGCAATCCATATGCATAGACGGCAGATAAGTCAACGCAAATAAATACTACCTAAATAATTACGAAAGAATCAAATACTATCCTGATGAAGTATAAATCTATCAATCAAAGGGCGAGCGGTTTGCTGGCATGTCGAGGCAAAAATATAGGACAGATGGATAGGGTAGATTTGTGCGGAGTTTAGGGTTGGATATTGGGGATTTTCTCGCCTGTAAGCGGTGTCAAAAATGGGGATGTATGGTTTTTATCTTCTTGCAGGCACAGGTCATGCAAAAGATAAGTACCGCTTTTCTACCCTGCCATAGTGCTACTCCAAATTTTAGCATCCACACGCCGCTTGGCAACGCAGGCAATCACAAAGGTGATAACCTGCGCAATCGGTACGGCAAGCCATACGCCGGTCAGCTTCAGCATTGGCGGAAGAATCAGAAGCATCAGAAGCGTATCGAGCGGCTCGGCATATACAAGAAGATAGGACAGAGCATTCTTTTCCGTTGCGTAGAAATAGGAAGTCGTAATGCGGACAAACGCCAGAAACAGCAGCGTTGCGAGGAAAAACGGAAGATATTGAATGACCCCGGCATTTGTCTCCGCCGAAGCACCAAACAGAATGCCGATTTTTGCTCTTGCAAGATAGACGCCGACCATACAGACTACCGTAATCACAGCAGCGGTCAAATATGCCAGCTTTCGGGTAGTCCGAACGGAAGATTGGTCTTTCTCTCCGTAATACTGACTGATCAGCGGTTGGCTGCCGTCGCCCACTCCTTGCAGCAGCAGATAGAGAATCGAGGTAATATAGCCGATACAGCCGTAGAATAGCGCATTAAGGCTTGAAAAAATAAAAATTTTGTGCTATAATATACTTGATAATATCCGTATAGAGATAGATACTGAAACATCAAGAACAAGATAAAGAAGCAGAACAAAAAACCAACAAATTATTAAAACCAAAAACTCTCGACGGGAGGTAACCGCCAATGAAACACAATAAGATTACAAGCGCAGAGAAATGACTTTTCCCTTGCGCTTTTCTGTTATTTTTGAAGGAAGTAACGACGGGAAAATGAATCACAAAAGAACAACGGACTTGATCCATACCGTATCGTAACGTTAAAAGCCGCGTGATTGATTATAAATATGATGCCATAAAAAACACAATGACATTGTTGAACCAGTTTAGTCGGTAAGAAAAAAATACAGTCAGTGAGGATGGAATATATGATACTTGAATTAAATAATATAGATAAGTCTTTTGGCGAGAAAGAAGTTCTCAAGGGTGTTTCTTTCACGGCAGAGGGCGGGAAAGCGTTCGGGCTTCTGGGCAGAAACGACGCGGGTAAAACGACGTCTATCCGTATTATTATGAATGTGTTTCCCGCAAACGGCGGCGAGGTGCTTTTTGACGGACAGCCGATTGACTATCACAAAATCGGGCTTGGCTATCTTCCCGAAGAAAGAGGACTGTACCCCAAAAAGCTTGTTATTGACCAGCTTGCATATTTTGCGGAGCTGAAGGGTATGAGCGCAAAAGAAGCGGTCAAGGCGGTGGATTACTGGCTTAATAGGCTCGGTATGACGGAATACCGCAACAAACGGCTCGATACCCTTTCAAAAGGAAACCAGCAGAAAATTCAGCTGATAACGGCTCTTGCGCACGATCCGCACATTGTCATTCTTGACGAGCCTTTTTCGGGTCTTGATCCCGTAAATGCCATGCTTCTGAAAGATGTTGTCAAGGAACAGATTTCGCAGGGGAAAATCGTTTTGTTTTCAAGCCACCAGATGGCGTACATAGAGGAATTTTGCGACAGTATCGCTATTCTCAGCGCGGGCAGAGTTGCAATCAGCGGAGATTTGATTGAAATCAAGAGGAATTACGTGCGCGATAAATTAGTGGTAAGTACAACAAACCCCGAACGGATAAAATCCGATTTGGGAAAGGCTTGCGCCGAACGCGAAGACGGCACGTTGCTGATTCAGCTTACAAGCCCCGATGAAAAGCAGTCCATGATGAAACGCCTTGTCGAAAACTATGATATCGACGAAGTGAAAGTGTTTGAGCCTTCTCTCAACGATATATTCGTTGAGTACGCAGGCGCGCAAGTGTAAGGAGGCAAAGCGATGAAACAGTTTGGGAAAATCCTTAAATTCGAGCTGAAAGGCTATCTTAAAAACAAAGTCTTTGTGGGCGTCACGATCTTTCTTGTAGTCGCAATCGCTGTTGCTATGTTTATTCCGAATATTATATCGGCTTTCAAGTCCGGGACAACGCCGCCAAAAGATCTTCCCGTAATGCTTGTGTACGCCGAGGACGAAACCCTTTCTGAAACCGTAAAGGAATATTTTACGCAAGCCTTTACGGGGTATAACGTAAAGGTCGCGGACGGAACACTTGACGATATAAAATCGCAGATTACAAGCGGCAGCGTCGAGTGCGCTTTTGTTTTGAACAGTCCATCGTCTTACACGTATTACGTAAACAATCTCAGTATGACGGATTCTAATCAGGCAATTGCGAACACGGTATTGCAAGAGGTTTACAGAGTCAATGCCATGATACAGAGCGGGCTGTCACCCGAACAGGCAAAGGATATTATGTCGGTGGTTATCGAAAGCGACACGATGACTCTCGGTGTTGACCAGATAAAGAATTATTTCTATACCTACATCATGATACTTGCATTATATACGGTCATTATGCTTTACGGGCAGCTGGTTGCGACCAACGTGGCAAGCGAAAAGAGTTCGCGGGCTATGGAAATTCTGATTACGAGCGCAAAGCCGACGAGTATGATGTTCGGAAAGGTTTTTGCGTCCTGTATCGTAGGCTTTACCCAACTTGTGCTTGTGTTCGGGTCGGCATTGCTGTTTTATAATATCAACAAAGCGCAGCTGCAAAATCCGGTAATCGCTTCGATATTCGATATGCCCGTAAGCCTGTTTATTTATATGCTCGTGTTCTTTGTTCTCGGCTTTTTGATTTACGCTTTCCTTTACGGCGCAATCGGTTCAACTGCGTCAAAACTTGAAGATATAAGCACTATGGTGCTGCCTGTCACCTTCCTTTTCATTATTGCTTTTATGGTAGTTATGTTTTCGATGGTAGGCGGCAACGCTAACTCCGTGTTGATGAAGATATGCTCGTATATTCCGTTCACTTCGCCTATGGCGATGTTTACGAGAATTTGTATGAGTACGGTTGCCTGGTATGAGATTTTCATTTCCATTATCATCTTAATCGGCTCTACCGTCGGTATCGGCGTTCTGTCGGCTAAAATCTACCGTGTAGGCGTGCTTCTCTACGGCACGCCACCGAAGCTTACAAAAATTATGAAGGAGGTTTTTAAGAAACAATATGGATAATAAAGCAAAACAAGGCGGGCTTGGCATCGTTTCCGTTCTGACGATTGTCTTTATTGTGCTGAAGCTGTTGGGAGTTATC
>ULOI01013212.1_pt1 | contig 27182 bp, 18 predicted proteins | sample 1952231 | NCBI WGS metagenome assembly ULOI01 (sample SAMEA4835593, study PRJEB28245) | human gut metagenome | biome: gut microbiome; material: fecal sample | place: Denmark | collected 2008
ACTTTGCAGACTATACAAAATCAACACTTTTGCATACATCCACATGCGCATCGACATACTGACCGTACTCCCGGAGATGCTTGAATCTCCGCTCAACTGCTCCATACTCAAGAGGGCCCAGGACAAGGGTCTCGCAGAAATCGTGGTACACAACCTGCGCGACTATACCACCAACAAGCACCGCAAAGTCGACGACTACCCGTTCGGCGGAGAGGCCGGCATGGTAATGCAGGTGGAGCCAGTCGACCGTGCCATCACCCATCTGAAGTCCCAGCGCGAATACGACGAAGTCATCTATACATCTCCCGACGGAGAGGTGCTGTCACAGCCCATGGCCAACAGCCTGAGCCTCCTTAACAATATAATAATACTTTGCGGCCACTACAAAGGCATCGACTACCGCATACGCGAACACCTCATCACCCGCGAAATCTCCATAGGCGACTATGTCCTCACCGGCGGCGAAATGCCGGCGGTGGTGATAACCGATGCTGTGGTCCGGCTGATTCCGGGAGTAATCGGCGACGAACAGAGCGCCCTGAGCGACTCTTTCCAGGACAACCTCCTGGCCCCGCCCATCTACACACGTCCGTCCGACTACAACGGCTGGAAAGTCCCCGAAATACTATTGTCGGGGCACCAGGCACACATAGACCAGTGGCGTTACGACCAGGCGGTAGAACGTACACGCCGCCTGCGCCCCGGGCTGCTCGACGACTGAATGACCAAGTTGAGGACGCACGGTCCGTGCGTCCCTACAGGAGATGTGGCTGATGGTATTCCATCAAACCGTATCGGCAAAAGAGCTTACGATGTTATTCTTTTGATTTTGGTTTCGACGGGCGGCGATGCCAACGCCGCTTTTTGGCTTGACCCGATTTATCCCCCTGCTCATTGTTTACGGCATGGTTACTGCCCTTAACGGACTCTTCTTGGCGGTCCCCATCGGGCTTCCCTTTGAATTTATCAGGACTGGACTGATTGCGTCCTCTGCGGCTCCGGTCAGAGTCCTTGTTGCCACGGCGGTCCTGACGGCCTATGTCGCTGCCCATACCCTCGGTCGGTATCTTGATTTTCAGGGCGGCAAGGATGTTGGAATATGCACGGCGGTCCTTCGGCCCGACAAGCGATATTGCCGCACCCTCGGCATTGGCTCGTCCAGTGCGCCCGATACGGTGCACGTAGTCTTCGGGCTCGCGTGGGAGATCGAAGTTGACCACTAATGCCACATCGTCGATGTCTATGCCACGAGCAAGCAGGTCGGTAGCCACTAAGACCTCCGTTTCAAGATTGCGGAACTCATGGACCGTCACATCGCGCTGCTGCTGGTCAAGGTCGCTGTGTATTTCCGCCGCCTTGATGCCTTTGCGCCGCAGGACGCGTGTCAGGTCGCGCACCCTAAGCTTTGACGACGCAAACACGATGCTGCGCTGTCCGCGCATACCCTTGAGGATGTCGGTCAGACGCGCCTCTTTCTCCATATCCGAGCCACACATGACCGCTTTCTGCTCTATCTTTTCCACAGGACGCGAGGGGGCTATCTTCACCTCCTGCGGGTCATGGAGGATATTCGAAGCGAGACGGCGTATCTTCTGCGGCATAGTGGCCGAAAACAGCAGGGTCTGACGGTCAGCGGGCAGCAGCTTCGCTATGCGCATGATGTCGTCATAAAATCCCATGTCGAGCATACGGTCGGCCTCGTCGAGTATGAAATGGCGCACACGTCCGAGGTCTATGCCCCCGGTCTGCAGTAGAACCCACAAACGTCCCGGAGTAGCGATGATCATGTCCACGCCTTCCCTCATGGCCCGCTGCTGCCGGGCGAATGTAGCCCCGTCGGTACCACCGTAGATGGCTATGGACGAGATAGGCAGATAATAACTGAACGCATCCATCTGCTGCTCTATCTGCTGCGCCAGCTCACGGGTAGGGGCCATCACGATACAGTTGACATACCCTTCGGGCGAAGGGAGGTCGGAAAGCAGGTCGATGGTAGGCAGCAGATACGCCGCAGTCTTGCCGGTACCTGTCTGGCCGATGGCTATGAGGTCGCGCCCGGTGAGCACTATGGGTATGGTCTGCTCCTGTATGGGTGTACACTCCTTATAGTGCATCGCATCTATCGCGTCGAGCACGTCGTCACTCAGGGCCAGGTCTTCAAAGAGCATGTCGGGTATATATCGTTTGGTCTTTTTATACAAATATCAAAATTTCAATGCCACATTATTCCATCAGCTTGCGGTAGCGACGGCGGGGCGGCTCCTTGCCGCCATTACGTTCACGCTTCCACTCCTCGTAATCGCTGTAGCTGCCCTGGTAAAATTCCACATTGCCTTCACCGTCAAACGCCAGAATGTGGGTGCATATGCGGTCGAGAAACCAACGGTCATGGCTTACCACAACGGCGCATCCGGCAAATTCCTCAAGACCCTCCTCGAGCGCACGCAGAGTGTTGACATCTATGTCGTTGGTAGGTTCGTCGAGCAGCAGCACGTTGCCCTCCTCCTTAAGCGCCATGGCAAGGTGGAGGCGGTTGCGTTCGCCGCCAGATAGCACCCCGATCTTCTTTTCCTGGTCAGCCCCGGAGAAATTGAACCGCGACAGATAGGCACGGGCGTTGATATCCTTGCCTCCCATGCGGAATGTCTCCACACCCTGCGATATGACCTCATACACGCTTTTTTCGGGCAGAAGGTCATGGTGTGTCTGGTCCACATAAGCCACCTTGACGGTCTCTCCGACTTCAAAGGTCCCGGCATCCGCTTTTTCCTGACCCATTATCAGACGGAACAGCGTAGTCTTGCCAGCTCCATTAGGGCCTATGACACCTACAATGCCGTTGGGCGGCAGCGTGAAATCAAGGTTTTCAAAAAGCTTCTTCGAGCCGAACGACTTGGATATGCCGTGGGCTTCGATGACCTTGTTGCCCAAACGTGGGCCGTTTGGTATGAATATCTCCAACTTCTTCTCACGCGCCTTCTGGTCCTCGTTGAGCAGACGGTCGTAGCTGTTGAGACGCGCCTTGCCCTTGGCCTGACGCGCTTTCGGCGCCATACGCACCCACTCAAGCTCACGCTCGAGGGTTTTGCGACGCTTGCTCGCCTGCTTCTCTTCCTGAGCCATCCGCTTGGTCTTCTGGTCGAGCCACGACGAGTAGTTGCCTTTCCAGGGGATGCCCTCGCCACGATCAAGTTCAAGAATCCATCCAGCCACATGGTCGAGGAAATAACGGTCATGGGTGATAGCTATGACCGTGCCGGGATATTGCTGGAGGTGCTGTTCGAGCCAGTCGATACTCTCGGCATCGAGGTGGTTGGTAGGCTCGTCAAGAAGCAGCACATCGGGCTGCTGGAGCAGCAGACGGCACAGAGCCACACGGCGACGCTCGCCGCCCGACAATGTCGACACCTTCTGGTCGTCAGGCGGACACTGGAGTGCATCCATGGCGCGTTCGAGCTTCGAATCGATGTTCCACGCATCGGTAGCGTCGATTTTGTCCTGGAGTTCGGCCTGACGGGCTATGAGCTGGTCCATCTTGTCGGGGTCGTCGAGCACATCGGGGTCTCCGAAAGCCTCGTTGACCTTCTCAAACTCAGCAAGCAGGTCCATGATTGGCTGCACGCCTTCGCGCACCACCTCTATGACCGTCTTGTCGGGGTCGAGTTTGGGTTCCTGTTCAAGATACCCTACCGAATAGCCCGGAGAGAACACCACCTCGCCCTGATAGCTCTTGTCTATGCCGGCTATTATCTTGAGCAATGTCGACTTACCTGAGCCGTTAAGGCCGATGATGCCGATTTTAGCTCCGTAGAAAAATGACAGGTATATGTTTTTCAGCACCTGCTTCTGCGGAGGGAAAATCTTCGACACTCCGACCATCGAGAATATCACTTTTTTGTCGTCTGCCATAGTTTTATATTGTCAAGTCGTGTTTTTACAATTAATCATCACAAAGTTACGAAATTTCCGCCATATCGGCCTTCCGCGCCCCGCGCAGGGGTATCAGCGACAGCACTACCGTAAACGCGGCATTGACCAACAGCAACTCGAAACCGAGTTCGTAGCCAAACTGCGCTTTGAGCCACCACTGCAACGCCCACGACAGCAGCGGCGCACTTATACAAGCCACCGGCACCATACGGTCATCGACGACACGCCGGCTCAGAAGCCCGAGGGCAAACAGCCCCAGCAATGGTCCGTAGGTATAGGATGCCAGCGTGTACACAGCCGAAATGGCATCCTCGTGGGCCAAATAGTAAAACACCACTATCACCACTGCCATGGCTGCTGTCATGGAAAGATGCACCATCTTCCGTGTGCGCGTCAGAGTGCGTTCATCGGCATGTTCGCGCCGCAGTATGTCTATGGTAAACGAGGTGGTCATCGCAGTAAGCGCCGAACCGGCATTGGTATAGCTCGCCGAAATCAGCCCCACCACAAAGAGCAGCCCCACTATCCACGGCATACCATCCGATGTAGCCACCATGCCGAAGAGGTCATCCGTCTTTTCGGGGATGTGGAGCGACGGATGATGCTCCACGTACATCACCATCAGAGTGCCGAGCGAAAGAAAAAGCAGTATGACCCCTATCTGCATGAACGCCATAAGCATGAGGTTTTTCTGGGCATGGCGCGACCCCTTGCATCCGAGATTGCGCTGCATCAGATCCTGGTCCAGACCGTTACACGCTATCGACAGGAATATGCCGGCGACAAACTGCTTCCAGAAATACAGCCCGCTCTTGGGATCGTCAAACATGAATATCCGCGATGTCGGATGCTCCACGACCGTCTGTGTCATGCCGGCGAAATCAAGCCCCAACGAGTCGCCTATATATATAATGCAGAGCACCACACTCCCCACGAGGCAGAAGCTGTTGAGCAAATCAGTAAATATGAGCGACTTAACACCCCCTATCATGGTGTAAAGCCCTATCAGCCCAACCGATGCCGCCACATTGACATAAAACGGTATGCCCAATGGGCCGAAAACCAGCATCTGCAACACGGCGCATACGACAAAAAACCTCACCGAAGCACCCAGCATCTTGCTTATGAAGAAAAACCATGCCCCGGTGCGATGGGTAAGCACTCCGAACCGCTCATTCAGATAACCGTAAATCGACGACAGATTGCGCCTGTAGAAAAGCGGCAGCAACACAGCCGAGATGAGCATGTACCCGACCACAAAACCGAGCACCATCTGCAGGTAACTGTAACCCTTACCTACCACCATCCCGGGCACCGATATGAAAGTCACACCCGAAATGGAGGCTCCTATCATGGCTATCGCCACCAACGGCCATGGGTTACGACGGCCGCCAGTAAAAAACGTCTGGTTGGTGCCGCCGCGTGACGACACCCACGAGAGGAGAAACAAAAGCGCAAAATACGCCGCAATGACGAGGATTACTACGACAGGGCTCATTCCTCGTAAAGGCTGTAATTGATAAACTCCACGAGCGGAGCTATGGTGTGGAATATCTCAGCTGCTTTCTCCGGCCACGACGGATCCATGTAGAAGTCGCGCGTAGCCACGAACTCTCGCCCGTAGTCCTTGCGGCGAAGCAGGGCGGCCAGCGGATGATTGCGGTCCCATCCTTTGGGCACCGTCTTCAACGTCTCACCTACCCAACCGGGGAAATAGCGCAGCATCCGCTTGTCGGAAGTGATTTCCTCAAACTCCTCGATATTGTCCACGATGGCGCGGCGGAGCTTGGTCAGCTCGGGCATCGGCGGACACCATATCCCACCGTAAAGCCCCGAATCGACCTGATTGGAGTTGCCAATCTGGATATAATACCCAGCCCCACGGTCACGCTGCCCCATCGGCGACAACGCCGCCGCAAAATGGGTCTTATACGGGGTCTTGTCAAGCGAAAAGCGTGTGTCGCGGTATATGCGGTACATGGCCTTGCGGGCATCACAGGCAGCCAGCCGCGAGTCCCAAGCAGCCATCAGCGCAATCATGCGGTCGAGGTCGGCAAGCCAAGCCTGACGCAATTCCTCGTAGGTGTCCTTATGAGCCTGGAACCACGGACGGTTATTGTTACGTCCCAACGCCTCCAGAAAGTCGTATAATCTTGATATGTATTCCATTTGGTATCAGTATAGACGGATTCTCACTCTCTATTTTTCACAAAGATAGCCATTTTACGCCTATTGTTTTTGCCTTATTTAAGAAACTGTGCGATAATTTTGTTAACTTTGTGAGTTGAAATAACAGCCCCTTGCCAATTAAGCATGAAAGTCAAAATACATCGCGAAGGCACTAATATCCTGGTAATAACCCTATTAGGATTAATAATCATCCTTGCTCCGCTGTGGATGTGGGCTCCTATATGGCTATCGGCGAGTCTGACCATAGTGGCAGGTGTGGTGTATTTTTTCATTGTCAACTTCTTCCGTTCGCCACGACGCAATTTCACCGGCGACCGCAAGGATGTTGTGGTTAGCAGCGCGGACGGCACTGTCGTGGCTCTCGAGGAGACATATGAACCCGAAATACTCAAATGCCGCTGCATACAGCTGTCGGTATTCATGTCGGTGCTCAACGTCCATGCGAACTGGTTTCCCATAGACGGCACCGTCGAGCTCGTGCGGCACCACGCCGGACGGTTCATGGCCGCCTATCTTCCCAAGTCGAGCACGGAAAACGAACGCTCCACCATCCTGCTCCGCGCCCTTGACGGCCAGCCGGTTCTCGTCAGGCAGATAGCCGGAGCAATGGCCCGCCGCATAGTGACATATGCCGAGCCCGGCGAGGAGGCCAACATCGAAGACCACATGGGCTTCATCAAATTCGGCTCACGTGTCGACCTGTATCTACCGCTCGGCACCGAGATTCTTGTCGGACTTGGAGACAAAACCGTAGGGGGCATAACACCCGTGGCACGTCTGAAAAGTCCCCTCAAATAAGAACTTCCATCAATGAGCATACGCCGCTTCATTCCTAATACCATCACATGCCTCAACCTGATATGCGGCTCTGTGGCATGCATACTCTCATTCCAGTCGCTCGACTATCTGGCCTACGGGCTTCAGGGCTACCAATGGGCATTCATATTCATCGGGCTGGCTGCCATCTTCGATTTCATGGATGGAGCCATGGCACGTCTGCTGCACGCCTACAGCGAGATAGGCAAAGAGCTCGATTCGCTGAGCGACCTCATCAGCTTCGGCCTTGCTCCGGCACTGCTGGTATTCAACTTTATGACAGCCCACACCTCGGCATCATGGACCAGCTACCTGTCGCTGTGGATAGTGGTGATGGGAGCGTTGCGGTTGGCAAAATTCAACTGTGACGACCGCCAGACCACCTCGTTTATCGGGCTTCCAATTCCTGCTAACGCCCTTTTCTGGATCGGGGCTGTAGCATGGCTTGACACTCACGCCTTCCCCGGCGAAATTGTCATGGTCATCCTCATGCTGGCTTTCCCCCTGCTCATGGTCAGCAATCTGCCACTGTTCTCACTTAAATTCACCAACTTCCATTGGCGAGGCAATGCCGTGCGATATCTGCTTATCCTCAGCTGCGTAGTCCTACTGATCACATGCGGCGTACCGGGGCTGTCATGGACGGTGGTTGTCTACATCCTACTTTCTGTAATCACATCCAAACGAACCTCTAAGTGAGTTTTTTCATCATAATTTTCTGGGCATTTTTCCTGTGGATTCTGTTTAAGGCCGTCCGCTTCGTATGGCGCGGAGTGGGTCAATACAGGAAGCAGCGCGACGCTTGGGAGCAATTCTACCGTCAAGCCACCGGGCAAGAACCGCCACGGCAACGGCAGCGAACCCGGTCCGATTCGCGTAAAAAGAAGTCCGAACCACGCCGTCGCCGCAAAATCTTCTCCCGCGAAGATGGCGAATACGTCGAGTTTGAAGACATCATCGTCTCTGAGACAGAGACCACATCCAGGACCGACAACTCCGACACCAAGAAGCGCACCACCACTGTCACGGAGTCACAGATAGTCGATGTCGAGTGGGAAGACCTCCCTTGACAAATCTCCAATCCAATTACCGAAACCGTCAGCGCGGCACGAATGTGATGGCGCGCGGAATGTCGCCTGTGGTCACCGACCACTTTCTGACTCCGTAATGGTCAAAGCAATACAATGTCCCCGATGACACATAGTTTTTTGCATCGGTCACGAATATGTCGCCGTTGTCATCATTGACAGCCAACCCATAAGGCTGCTTGATGGCAGCCTCCGTGCCGTCGGTGATGAAATTTGCACCTGTAAGCTGGAGCGTCCGCAGGTCGAGGATGCCGTAACCGTGGGTCGCTGCCATCGTAATCTCACTCCACGCATCCGCCAGATAATACAACTCTGCGCCGTCTATGGCCATAGCCGATACAGGGGTGTCATATTTGCCCATAGGCTTGTAATAGTCATCTCCCTCCTGCTTTTCAAGGAGATACAGACAGCTCTCCACCCCCTTGTAGTCGCCGCGTGACGACACCCACATCCGTCCCCAGCTATCAAGCTGCACTCCGTAAAGATTGATGCCTACCTCTATCTGGGTGAGCTGGGTCATGGAGGCGATGTCCACCACCGACACCGTGCGGTCATAATCGGCGGGATTGTACCCTCCGGAATTTGCCACATATATCTTTCCGTCGACCACCGCCATCTGTTCCGGCTGATAGCCTACCGTACATGTGCGCGTGACGCGTAGCGTTGCGAGGTCGAACTCGTATATCGCCCCTTTGGGTGAATTAGCCCCGATTTCCACCGGACCGACATAACTCGACACATAAGCCTTGTCGCCCACAAACTTTATGAATCGGCAATTAGGTATGTCGACCTGCCCGATACGCACCGCAGTGCGGGCATCAAGCACCTCTACCTTGTGGCTGCAGTTGACCACTATGTACAGCCTGCCGTCATAGACCGCCATGTCGTTGCCGACATCGCCAAGCTCCATCACTACCGACGGATTTCGCTCGGCATAGATATTGCGGTAATAGATGCCTTCCTCGTAGTCATAGTAATCGAGAGTGCATTTATTCGACCCCATATTGCCCTCATTGAGCAGATAGAAGCCACGGTATTTGCCTAATTGGCGGTCGCCGACATTGACCGACGACGACGGCACCACCTCCGGCTCGGTGCGGCACGATGAGAAAATAATCGCCGACAAAACTGCTGCCAGCAGCAACGAGGCTATACGGGATGCGGGGGTATTCATATTTCGGCTGTCAATGTCACACGGTAATTGCGCTTGGGCATCGGATAATTGAGTATCACGTCGTAGTCCTGGCTCAGCAGGTTGTTGATTTCAAGCAATGCACGGAGCTTCACGGCTTTGATGGGCAGGTCGTAGCTGAACGATATATCGCTCGTGTACCATGGCTGCGTATAGTTGTAGCGTATGTTTTCCTGCTGGTTGTAACGTTCGCCTACATAGATGAAGCTGTAATTTACGCCGAGTCTGCGCCACTGTCCGTTGAACACCGCCGACCCCGAATGGCGCGGGATGTAAGGTATCTGGTCGCGGTAATAATTGTCCGACGGGTCTGTGATGTCGATGGCCCTCTGGAAAGTGTACTGCGCACGGAACGTCAGCGCAAGATCGCGCATCGGCACCAGCGTCACCATCGCATTGGCATCCACACCGCGTATGTCCACCAATCCGAGGTTGAGCATCGTCCAGCGGAACTGCTGCCCTTTGGGATAGGCGACAATCTTGTTTTTCACCTTATTATAATACACATCCACCCCGGCACGAATCTCGCTGACAAACTTGTTGCCCCGGTTTGCGTCATATAGCACACCTACATTATACTGCGTGACAGTCTCAGGCTCGAGCTTCGAGTTGCCCATGTCGGCATAATACAGGTCGTTGAACGTCGGCATACGGAACGAACGCTTGACGAACGCCCTCAGTGCGAAGTCCTTGGTGCGCAGCGGATTGAACGCGGCATAGACCGCCGGTGTAAACACCGACTTGTCCTTGGGGCTCTCACGACCCTCTATGCGGTCATGAATCCAAGTGTACATGCCCGATGCCTGCAGCTTAAGCCGCTTGTAGTCGATGGCGGTAGCCACCGACAAGAAATTGCTGTAGCGGTCAGGTCGGGCGAAGTCGTACATGTCGGCATCCAAGCCGTTCCACTGGAAGTCATAGCTTGCCGACACGCGCCACCACGGCTTTATCTGGTACTCGTTGGCGGATGACATGTAAAATTCCTTCTGCTTGTACAGGTTGTCGATTTTCACCTGTTTGTCGTCATTGTTGACGTAATGGGTGCGGTAAAAAGCATACTTGGCATTGGCGAGAGTGGTGAAGTTGCCTATCATCTTCTGGAAACTGCCCTGCACGAATGAGTTCGTGTCCCATATGCGCTCACCACGCCGCCATACATTGTTGACAATCGCCCCAGGTACGCCGCGCTCGGAGTTATAGTTATATGCCTTAAAGTGCCACTTGCCCATGTTGATATAACCGTTGAGGTTGAGTTCTATGCGTGTGGCGTTGATGTCACCGTTCTGACGCACAGCGGTAGTATCGTAAGCCAGCTCCCCGGCTGGGGTCACGCGGCGGTACCTGAACTTGTACTTGCCGCTCGAATTAAGCCACTCGGCACTGAGCGAAGCGCTGACCGTGCGCGCCAGCCGTATCTCTATGAGAGCCGAAGGGTTGATCAAGTCAAACGACCCGAAACGAATGTTGAACCGGGCATGGTACGTCTCCCCCTCGGCAAACCGTGGGGTGCGTGTACGCATGTACACCGTCGCAGCCGTACCGAAGTCGCGGGCCGGCTGGAGTATTTCGCTCTTCTGTCCGTTGTACAGCGATATGGCTTCGACATTGTCAAGGGAGAACTGTCCGAGGTCGATTTGTCCGTTCTGGGCGTTACCGAGTTCCACCCCGTCATACACCACGCCTGTATGGTTGGTACCCATCGAACGCACGTTGACGGTCTTGATGCCTCCCACACCTCCGTAATCTTTGACCTGCACTCCCGAAAAGTAGCGGAGCGCATCCGCCACGGTCTGAGAGTTTAGCCGCTCAAGCTCCGCTCCCGAAAGCACCTGCACCGGGATTACGTCCTTGGTGCGTTTGGCTGTCACCTGCACCTCGCCGAGGCTGAGAGTATCGGCCATGACATCGTCGGCATGGCGTGGGGTGGCATCGGCACCCTCCACGGCGGTGTCAGCCAGCATTGAAGCCGGCATCACCACCGCAGCGAGTACCACGATTGACATTATGGCATATTTACAAGTCATAAATCAGTGTGCAAAGTTAGCGAATATTTTTACAGATTGGATGCCGTCGGTCACTACATACATGCCGCCGGGCAGGTCGAGCGGAAATATACCGTCGCCGGTAGCCGGCACCGCTATCTCCGACACCATACCGCCGTTCATGTCATAGACACGCACACGGTCAGAGTGCATACCGTTGAGATACAGATTGCCGTCGATATAGCGCATGGTGCCTACGGCGACATTGTCGATACTTACATCAGCCACCGATAAGGCATCAGGTCCTTCGGGGAATATCGGTAGCGACGGGAACCAGTATTGCGCTATCATGGGATATTCCTTAATCAGTTTCCCGTCAGAGGTGTAGCGACGCGTGACATAAGTCTGATCATTGAAGCCGTGGTACACTGAGGCATAAATCTCGTCGGTCAGCGGATGTATGCGCACCGAGCATCCATAGAATTTCCAGTTGAGACCCTCCTCGTTGAGGTCGATAATCAACGAAGCTTTCCCCTCATCTATGTCGTAACGGAACAGCCTTGTGCCAGAGAACCATGAGTTAGGGCCGCCGGTCCAGTAAATCACATTGTGGAGCTCCGATGCGAAAAATCCGTCGGGTGTCCAGGCATACCACGAATTAGCCGGACCATAGGCGGCTCCGACATCAGCGCAACTTATCACCTCCGTAGCCAATGTGACGGGATCCACCTTGACTATATAAGGGAGAGCAGCCCCCGATCCGTTGACATCCTTGGCTACCGAGAGCCACAGCATACCGTCCTTCGACTTCACTACAGAACCTATGCCGGCTTTTTCAGCCACTATGTTCATCTCCACGACATCTACGACCTCATCGGTCTCAGGGTCTACCACCAACAGACCCGCAGACTGGTGAGCCACGAACACACGCCCCTCGGCACTCACCATCATGCCGCACTGGCCGTGATATAACGAGCCACCCACATCAGTGTTGCCTCCACTGCCTGGACCGTCAGGATTCTCCGTGCCTTTGACCATGCCGGTCACTTCGAGTGTGTTCAGGTCGAATATCCACACGCCGTTGCTGGTGGAGATATAACCCTTGTCGGGAGTCACCCCGAGAAATCCTCGTCCGTCACACTGCGCACCGCTGGGGTCGATAAGCGGCAGCTGCTTGATGATTTTAAGCGTCCGTGCATCGGCTACTGTTATGCGGCCGCCCTGTATCGAGGCTCCAGGGTCTTTGTCCTGCTTGGCTATCAGATACAGCCGTCCGAGCCAGTATGCGCCATACTGGTTGGTGCATCCGAGCTGCATACCGGGATTCTCCTGCTGTATGGCGCGGTAAGTCCAGTAAGTCCCCTCGGCATTGTCGGGGTCGAGGTGGTTGACGGTACTGTTGTTGTGGCCGTACCAGTCCTCGTTGACTATCAATACACCCTTGGTGTAATCAACATCAGCGGCAGCGACCGCATGGATAGCCGCTGCCGTGATGGAGATTGCAAGGGTCAACTTTCCTATAGTTGACATTTTCTACTTGTTTTATTACACATTACTTAACCATAAACTTGAAGCGGTGTCCGCCGTCGGCCGAGATGGCATATACACCCGCAGGGAGATGAAGCGCATAGCTGTAGTACGAGCTGTCGGGGGTTATACGCATGGCTGCGCGGCCGTTGATGTCGTAGATGCCGACGGTCACACCCTCGTAGCCGCTGAGGGTCAGCACGCGGCCGTCGAAGTCAAACATCTTGCCGTCCATATCGGCTGCGGTGTTGGCAATCGAAGAGCCGGAATCGGACACGGTCACAGGTATCGAGACTTCAGCCTCGCGTCCGTTGCTCTCGGCTGTAAGTTTCACCGAAGTTTCTCCCAACGCCTGTGGTATCAGCAGCAACTTGCCATCGACGATTTCGGCTCTTACGGGATTTGTAGCCGCCTCGCTGTCAGTAGCCGCCGGTTCGGACACCAAACTGAAGTTGATAAACTTGTTGACTCCGTCCATATCGTCTATCGCCTCGTATAGGTCTATCTCCGCAGGTTCTTCAGCTCCCATAGCCATCTCTACTCTCATGTCGGGGTTGACCAATGCCGGCAGATGCTTGTCGGGAATCATCGGCAAGGCGGGGAAATAGAAGTAGTCGGGATATACCCGTACCGACTCCATGTCGCCGCTCTCTATGTCGGTGTAGTTGTACCATGTGTACATGTAGTCCGTGTTGATTTTAGGCTGCATAGCACAAGCCCAAAGGAGTTTGTTCGTGCGGTCGTCAAAACACATAGAGCCATAAGGCACCTGCTTGACAGTCTTGTCCTCATATATGTCGTGCATAGGCCAGCGGTCATCTGTACTTTCTATTATCGGTGTCAGGCTCTCAGGGGTTGTATCTACGTCCATGTCCCACATGTAGAGCTGCGCAGCAGAGGGACTCCAGCTTGACCCTACCATTGAAGCCCAGAACAGTTTGTTGCTGCGCTTGGCAGCGAAGAATTTCGTCGAACGCCAGCTGCCCCAGTCACAGGTCACAGTGCCGGGGAGGACGTATTGCTCTGCCACCTCAAGGGTTTCAGGGTCTACACTGTAGATGGTGGACTGTGACGACAGATAGTCGACAAACCAGACACGACCGTCGGCAGTACGGGTCACACCCTGAATGCCGGTGTTTTCGATTGTCTTGACATATCTATCCTGCTCGGCGTCTATGATGACCAGACCATCTGACTGGCGTACTATATACACGTACTTCCCGTCGCTGACCATATCGCCGTACTGCTTTGAATACGAGCTGCCGCCGGTAGGCATGTCGGATATTGCATCGGGTGTATATGTCAGATTATCCAGATTGAGGATTCCGATACCTCCGGCAGCTCCAATATACACTTTGTGGGGGGTCACTCCGACACATGCGCGGCCATCTCCGCCCGTAGTGCTGCTGAGTTCGTCCCATGAAGCGAGTCTCTTCATGGTGTAAGCGTCTATAACTACCAGACGGCCTCCCCCAGTTCGCGGATCACCAGGGTCTTTGGCCTGCTTTGACATAACGATGAGCTTGCCGCCATACAATATGGCATACTGCGATGTAGCTCCGAATCCCATGCCAGGATTCTGCATCTCATATGCATGGTGCATGATCGAACCGTCAGGTTTGATGTAGTTTATCGACCCGTTGGCGTGTCCGTACCACTCTTCGTTAAGCCAGAAGATGCCGTCAGTGTAGCCGTCAGCCAAGGGTGTGCGGTCACGGTCAGCCACGGTAAACTCCTTGGTGTCAGAAATCGAGCCGTCAGGTGTTTTCGCTGTGATGGTGTACTCACCGACTTTGAAGCAGTTGAGCATATCTACAGGATAACGGCTGTTGACGAATACAACAGCATTTTTCGGGTCGCTTGTCTCGTAGTTTATCGTCGTAAAATCTGCATCGTCAGGCTCTACATACGCCCGGAATGCTACCATGTCTAACAGCTCGAACACACCGTCTGCTGGCCACCCTTCCCAGCGGATGCCCGTCACTGGATTAGCCACATTGACTGTGACCTTAGTGCGCTCGTCAGTCGGAGTTTCCTGTACATTGCCATAAGAGCCGCGCTGTATATACGGCTCTATGACCGTATTTCCTGCCGCAGTAACAGTGATAGTGGCCGACATGTTGTTGCCATCCTTTCCATAACGGTAATTGCCTGACACCCCCATAGTTGTTGCATCCGTCACTCCGTCCTCGGCATAGACATGGAAAGCGACGTATGAACTGTAGAGCGTGCTCCGGTCTATGATATTGGCAATAAAAGGCACCGTTTTTTTGAACGATTTGGTGCCGCTGGTGCTTACCGTATAATCGACAGCCGTGTCAAATGCCACAGCAGGGGCCATCCAGACACCCTCCTGACTGGCAGGACGCAGATAGAAGGCTTCGTCTGTCTCAGCCGAGCCGTATACGAGGCTTACGGCATCGCCATCCAGGATGGCGGAGGCCAAGGAGGCCTCCGCGCCGTTGATTTCCACGGCCCAGACGGCTTCGTCGGAGTTGACGCACCAGTGGTCGTAGAGAGCCGAACCGGCAGCGGTCGTAAGGTCGGCATCTGCTTCTGCCGTAGCCACGCCGTCGGTAAGCTCCAATGCAGTGCCATCAACGGTGACAGCTGCGGAGTTGTCGCCGTCGGTATCGAACCCGTAAGCTACTATTGTCCCCTCGCTGTCCTGAAGGGCATAGAAGCGCGGATCGGACTTAAGAGCCTCGGCGATAATCGAGGCTACGGTGGCTTCGCCGTCAAACTTGACCGCGCTGGCAAGGTTGTCGATACTGTGTCCGTCGCCCCACGTCACCGTGAGCGTGGCGTGGGAGGCACCCTCTCCGAGTACATTCTTGTACTCCTCTGTGGGATCTGTCGCGCCGGCTACAGAGGTAGCTAATGCGATTCCACAGAATGCTGCGAAAGTAATCTGTTTTTTCATTGCAAAAACTGTATTTAGGTTATTTTATCAGCAGTTTCGATGATTCGTTTCCTTTTCGTATGATATAGAAACCGGGAGCCACGTTGAGTGTGCGCAGGTCGGTCGTGGCATTGACCGTGCCTACCTTGACACCGCCGAGTGTATAGATGTCGACATTGTCCGTGCGGTTATCGGCATCCTGAGCCAGATCCTGGGACTCAGAAGCGACAAACACATGCTCATAAGCAATGTCGTTCCATCGTGTCGATGCTCCCGTCGACCCGTCAGGATCCTCTCCGGGGACGATGGGCTTACCGCCCAGAGGCTGGTATTTCCAGCCGCTTATCTGACCGTCATATATCTGCACGCTCGACATCCCCATACCCGAATAGCTCAGGTCTTCCATATCGTCGCCACGGCTTCCTATCCAGAAGCTCCAGTAGCCCCAATACCAGCCGCTGCGCCAGTATGAACAATCGGCCACGAAAGCATCGGCAATTCTTGTCTTGTCGAGCTTCCAGTGGTCGTAGTCATAAGCCGGATAACCGTACACCTGCGCATTGAGAGGATGCTCTATGACGTGGGTCTCGGCAGCGGCGGCAATAGCGTCATACGACAGTCCGATAGCTTCGTTGCCTGGAGCAGAGGTCTGCCCCATGCCTGTGTTGGGAGAAAAATATCCGAAAGAGATGTTGCCGTCCTCAAACGCCGACTCATAGTCAAACCATATACCGTCAAGCATAGCATTGACATCGGGCGAATATCCTATGCCGTCAAGCGTATAACCCATCCCGCCGGTGTACTGCACAAAAATCAGCAGGTCGGACGATTCACGGGCTATGGCGCGTATCATCTCGTCAGATGTACGGGTCTCGCCGCTGGGCCAGCGATAACCCCACACCACAGCTCCTGGATCAGTCGCATCGGGTTCATCAAACTGTACGATAAGAGCCGCTTCGTTATCCCCCTCCCCGGTCCAATGGACTATCTTGGAGAAGTCAAGCACTTCGGCGCAAATCGCCGCCGGAAGCCCCACGGCACATGCAATCAGAGTCGAGTTAAGTAGAAATTTTTTCATATCTGTCACGATTGTTTATAGATTAAACATCTGGTTTGTAGTCATTTATAATTTAGACATCACGCTACGGTTGCGGCAAGTCCTGGGTTATATGCAGGTCTTGGGCGCGGCATATCTCCGTGGAGGTCTCGCCGAGCCATCCGCAATACTGGTTTTCGGCGGTGTAGACACGCACGAAGTCGGCTCCGGGGAGGTCTACATGATTGCCGAACTCGTCTACCGCCCACGCGATGTCGAATGTGTTGGGGTCTACCTGGTCGTTGGGGTGGTTGTCAGCATAGCCCCAGTCGAAGCAGTAGAGTATGAAGTATGTGCCGTTGCCGCTGCGGTCCACGGCATTGGGAGGCAGACAGGTGCCGCCGAAGTGCAGCTCGTCGCTGTCGACCCATCCGGGCCAGTACTCCTGGTCGTGGAATATGTTGCGGGCTACATAGCCGGTCTGGCCGTCGCTGTCGACCCAGGGGATGTAAGTCGTATCGTTGAGATAGCCGCTCTCGTCAGGCACCGGCTCCTTGGCGGGGTCGGGATGCGAGTAGGTGATGGTGTAGCGGTGGCGCGTCAGAGGGTTGGCGTAGTCGCTGCCGGCGAGTTCATACCAGGGGTCGTCGGGGAGGCCGTTGCAGTTGGTGTCGTAGCTGACCATGACTATGCCCGGCTCGGCAGAGCCTCCGGGGCGGGTGGGGTCGGTCAGTTCGTAGAAACTGTTGCCCCAGATGCGTATGTCGCGCTCGCCGGGGACGTTTACTACAGTATGGTCGAACGCAAAAGTCACGTAGCCGCCGTAGGCCCCGAGCGAAATCATCACATCGTTGGTACCCGAAATCGACTCCTCGGCTTTCTTGAGCATGTCGGCATAAGTGTCGCCCTCCTCGTAGAGAGGCATCTCGTTGACAAACTGCCCCGGCGCAGGGCAATACTCCAACACCTTGGCGATATATGGCGAGTATTCTATCTCCTCGCGCATCACGGTGACAGTGAAATCGTGGTGGAACGGCGACTCCGGGTCTATGATGTCGAAGCTGAGCTGATACACACCCTCCGTGCGCTCCATGAATATATAATCGCGGTCGGTCGACACCTCCTTGCCGTCGATTTTCCACGAGTAACGTTCACCGGTCAGGGCGGGACTCAAGGGGAGCTTCTGCATACGCGCCACATAATACGCGTCGTCGATGCCGAGGCTTACCATGGGCGGATTATAGGCATCGTTACATGCCGTCATCGCCGCCGAAAGGCCGACAAGTAGATATAGAGTATATTTTTTCATCTGGCTGGAAGGAAAGCTATGTGGGCAGGGATGTCGCCGGTGCGCACGCTCCACTTTTTCTTGCCCGAGCGGTCGAAGCAGTAGAGGGCGCCTGACGAAACATAGTTTTTGGCATCGGTCACGAATATGTCGCCGGTAACGGGGTGCACGGCTATGCCGTAGGGGATGGTGATTTCGCGCTCTGTACCGTCGGTGATGAACGATGTGCTGACCCTCTGCCGGGTGCGCACGTCTATTATGCCGTAGGTGATGGTGTTCGACTGCGTGTAGTTGCTCCACTCGGTAGAGTAGTAGTAGAGCGAGTCGCCGTGGATGGCCATGTTGCTGCACGGTATGCCCAACTCGTCTATCACCTCCATGGAGTTGTAGCCCGGCTTCTTGTCGAGCACATAGAGATTCGACGGCACGTCGTTGTAGTTGCCGCGTGACGACACCCACAGCTTGCCGTAGCTGTCACGCTTGAGACGGTGGAGATTGATGCCCACAGGTATCTGGCGCACCTGCTTGAAGTCTATCATCTCTATGACGGAGACCGTGTTGTCATAATCGGGGGCGCGGTAGCCGCCGCTGTTGGCGACATACATATAGTCGTCAACCACCTCCATCTCCTCGGGCTGGTAGCCTACGGTGACTTTGCGCGTGACCGCGAGGCTGAGGGTGTCTATCTCATAGACAGCCCCCTTGGGCGCGTCGGGGTCTATCAGCACCGGGCCCACATAGCTGCTCACATAAGCCTTGCCTCGGTGGAATCGGACATAGCGGCAGTTAGGTATGTCCACCTGCCCTATGCGTATGCCGGTGTAAGCGTCCATCACTTCTACCTTGTGGCTGCAGTTGACCACCACATAGAGCTTCGACCCGTAGATGCCTATGTCGTTGCCCACGTCGCCGAGTTCCTTGATTACATTAGGATTGCGCTCGGCATAGAAGTTGCGGGCATACAGCCCGGTGGTATAATCGTAATAATCCAAAGAACACTTGTTGGAGCCCATGTTGCCCTCGTTGACAAGGTAGAAGCCTCTGATCAGCGAGGAAGCCCCCTCGTCACCGACGATGTCATACTCCGTCGGAACCACGAGCTCGTCTTCACGACAGCCCGTGGCAACCTGCAGGAGTAGCAGAAAAGCAAATAGATTGAATAAAGACTTATAAATCAACAAAACAAAAGTTTTATAACGGTCAACAAAAAGTTTAGAGTCAACAAAAAAAAGCAAGTGCGACGGCACATCATCGTGTCATCGCACCTGCATCAATCATTATGCGTATTATTATTTTGACCGTCAGAAGCGTCTCGCGCACCATGCCTATGCCTCGTATGGGCGGACACACCCGATAGCATAGACTCCGCGTCTCCCGCAGAAACAGAAAGTCGGGAGTCAGAGATGTCGCATCTGCCGGCCCCGTCCTCGCAGGGTGTGATGGCTGATGATAGCAGATACGGCAGGTCTTCTGACTCGTTCCGGCATCGTCTGCGGCCTTCCCGGCAAGCTTGGCACTTGCCAGTGACCATGGTTGACGAAACGATGCCTTGTCAAAGATACCTTATTAACCTACGGCAGCGGAAGCAGTGCATCCCCTGTTCGGGCGGCACCTCTTTGACATGGAACTCACAGCAGCGGGACTGTCCGGGATTTGCACCCGGTTCCCTGACAGGCAGCATGATGCCTCTGCATCAAGCGGTTATCCTGCCTCTCGCCCATTACGGCGAGAAACCGTTTCCACTCGCAAATTTACAAACTTTCCACATCTCCGCAACCATCACGCCCGCTTTTTAACACACCGCCCTATGATTCCTATAGCTCCTATACATCTTATCCGATTTTATTTGGTTTTAACATTTATGCCCATCATTTGATTAATTTTATACAAACTAACCTGTAACTTTGTCTGTAACTCTCCAGTACAACTTCTTACCAAATACCAATCACTATCCATGAACACTCATCACAGGACCACGGAGACCGACAGAAACATCGAATACCACCAGCTCATATGGCCAGCCGACAATGCGCCTGACCGCAATAATTACGAGGATGACGAATACAGCCGCAAAAAGTCCAACGAAAGCTTCCTGTGCGTCATATCGTTCATCGCCATCCTCGCCTTAGCCTGCGTCCTGTAAAACGCACCCCCGCCCATCCTCGTCGTTGGGACACACGGCCATGCATCGGTTGTGGATTCAACACCCGTAGGGTCGCCACCTGTGACGACCGCTAACCGCCCCTGCAGGGCTGGAGATGATGGGTGGCGGAGCTTGTCCGGAATGATAGAGAGGTTAGCGGAACCCCGGAGGGGCGAGGGAACAGTAGGGCGGGGCGCAAGCCCCGTTGCAAGGGCGCACCGCACATGATTAGCCCTGCAAGGGCTGGGCGGCGCAAGCCATGGCCTCCGTCGGACAAAAGCGGTTGGCGCACCGAAATTCCCCTAAGTAAGTGGGAAAGCTAAAAATAGTCTAATGCGACACCCACGGTTTACACCACCGGCCCTTGCAGGGCCATATTGGTTGTATTCCTCCCTAAACGGGGCTTTCGCCCCGCCCTACTGTTTTTACGCTCCTGCGGAGCTTTATGGGGAGTGGATGCGGCAGCCTGTCCACCAAGACGCTCACCGCCCCTGCCGCTATCCGACAAAAATCGCGCATCAAATCCTTACAGCTTCCCCATATTTACAAAAGTTTCATTACTTTTGTAGATATTTCAATTATACCGTAATATATGCGTAAAATGATGCTGACGCTCCTTGCCGGATTGTCGATGCTTGTAAGCGGGGCCTCCACAGCCGACCTCAACCTCGCCGATGCCGAGGGCTACCTGAGCCGTGGCCGCATGATGTGGGCCGACCGCAACTATGAGGGATGCCTCGACCAGATGCTCAATGTCGTAAAGCTCTCGCCAACTCCCGGACAACAGGAGGAAGCCGAACGTTACATGGCTCTCGCCATCCTCGGATTGGGCGACGATGAAGCCCTGCCCATGCTTGAGGCGTGGCTGAGGAAATACCCCTCGTCGGTACACCGTCAGGAGATGATGAAAGCTGTAGGCGACGTATACTTCAACACCGGAAGCTACCGCGAGGCCGTCGACCGGTATGCCGAAGTCAATCCCGACGCGCTTACCGGGAGCCAGGCCGGCGATATGCTCTACCGCCAGGCCTACTCGCTGCTGATGCTCGGCGACTACGACTCGGCATCGGCACGGTTCAACGACCTCACCGCCGACAGCCGCTACAGCAACGCCGCCCGTTATTACATAGCCTACATAGCATATGCCCGCAAGGACTACCACGAAGCCCTGCGGCTGTTCAAGCAGGTCGACACATCAGCAGCCCCGGGCGCATCTGCGCCCTATTACATGGCCCAGATATACTTCATGCAGGGCGACTACTCCGATGCCCTCGCCTCGGCCCGCAAGGCCATCGCTGCCAACCTCATCCCCTCGTTCTCTACCGAAAGCCGCCGTATCGCCGGCGAGTCGCTCTACGCGATGGGCAATATGGAGGAAGCCGTGCCGTACCTGTGGGACTATGCGGCAAAAGCCAAGGACCCAGCCCCGTCGGCCTACTATATCCTCGGCATCGACGAGTGGAACCGTGGCGACTACGATGCCGCCGGGAAGCTGTTCCAGCAGGCGGTCAACGACGACAACGCCATGGGACAGAGCGCATACCTCTACTTAGGACAGACCTACCTCAAGCAGGGCAACACCAACTCGGCACTGATGGCTTTCCAAAAGGCCTACGGGATGACATACGACCCGGCTACAAGGGAAACCGCTTTCTACAACTACGCCGTGGCAAAGAGCAACGGCGGCAAAGCTCCGTTTGAAAACAGTGCCGCCATATTCGAGGACTTCATTGCAAGCTACCCTAATTCGCGCTACGCCCCGGCGGTGCAACGCCATATAGTGTCGGGCTATCTCGCCGACGGCAATTATGACAAGGCTGTCGAAGTCGCCGACCGCTTCAAAAATCCCACCTCCGAGGTGCTTGCGGCCAAGCAGCGCGCCCTCCTCGGCCTCGCCGTCGACGAAATCAATGACGGCAACCCCTCGGCGGCTCTCTCCCACCTGCAGACGCTCTATAATGTCGACGGCGGCAGCGACGCTGTCAGCCACGAAGCACGCATATGGGAGGGCGAATGTTACACCCAGCTGTCGCAGCCGTCCGAAGCGGCGACAGCCTACAGCGCCTACCTCTCCGGGGCGGCGACTGACGACCCCAACAGGGGACTCGCGCTATACAACCTCGGATATGCGCGCTACCAGCTCCAGGACTACTCCGCTGCACAGTCCGACCTCACCAAGGCTCTCAACACCGGTATGCTCGACAGCCGACTGAGCGCGGATGCCCGCAACCGCATAGCCGACTGCCTCTACTACGACAAGAAGTATTCCCAGGCAATGGCACAGTACCGCTCGGCAGCCGAGACTTCCCCCTCTACAGCCGACTATTCGCTCTACCAGGCCGCTGTGATGAAAGGTCTTATGGGCGACAATAAGTCAAAAATCACCGAACTTGATGCCATGATGGCATCCTTCCCTGAGAGTCCATATGTGGCTGAAGCCCTCCTTGAAAAGGCATCGGCACAGACCGCCCTGTCGCAGACCTCGCAAGCCAACGCCACATACTCGCGTCTGCTCAAAGAATATCCGCTGACAGCGCAGGGCCGCCGCGCCGCCCTAATCCTCGCTATCAACGCCCAGACCGATAAAGACCCGGCGAAAGCCGTCGACGCTTACAAAAGCGTCATCAAGGCGTATCCGTCGAGCGACGAAGCGCGTGTAGCAGCCGACGACCTCAAGCAGCTGATGGCCGATGCAGGGAAACTCGACGACTATGTGGCATTTATGGAGTCCATCCCCGGTGCACCCTCGGTCGACAAAGCCGACATAGACCGCTCCGCATTCCAGGCCGCCGAAAAGGTCTACGTCCAGACAGGCAATACGGATGCCCTCGCGGCATATATCGGCCGTTATCCGGGCGGCATGTTTGAGGCCGAAGCCCTCTTTTATCTTGCCGAAAACGCCCGTGCCAAGGGCAACACGGAGGAAGCGGTGGAGTTCAGCTCGCGGCTGGTCAACACATATCCTAAATCCACCGTCGCCGAAGATGCCCGCGTAATCCTCGCCGACGGACTCCTAAGCCAAGGCAACGGAGAGCAGGCCCTCGAAGAATACAAGGAGCTGTCACAGTCGGCATCAAGCCCGCGCAACGCGCTTACTGCGCGTATGGGCATCATGACCAACTCGCTCCAGGCCGGCGACTACGCCACCGTCATCTCCGAATCCGACAAGGTGCTTGCCATGACGGATGTCCCCACGGCAAGCCTTACCGAGACCCGCTTTATGCGCGGCCTGGCACTGAGCCGCACCGGCAAGGTCGATGAAGCGGAGGCGGAGTGGGCGAAAGTGGCATCGCAGGTCAATGATACCAACGGGTCCAAGAGCGCCGTCTATCTGGCACAGAGTATGCTCGACCGTGGCGACACCAAAGGCGCAATCAAGACCATCAACACATTTATCGATGCTTCGCCGTCACAGCCCTATTGGCTCGCTCGCGGCTTCATAGTCCTCAGCGATGCCCTCAGAGCGTCCGGCAACACTTTCGAGGCCGACCAGTATCTCAAAACCCTCCGGACCAACTATCCCGGCAAGCAGCCCGACATATTCCTGATGATCGACCAGAGGCTTAACAAATAAACTACTACAATAACCAAGCCGCACCGGCATCCTCTTGGACGTTCCACTCCCCCCCAAACCTGAAACACTAATCCCCTTATGAACCGCAACATATTAGCAACAGCCATATTCGCCGCAGCAGCCTTGACGGCATCCGCGCAGCAGCTCTCCCAGGAGATCGACGTGACACATGACATAGTGCCCACCCACCGCCAGGCCAACCGTCTGCAGCAGATGCCCGTGATAGGCCTCAATCCCGTGTCGCCGTCGCCCATCGAGTACAGCCAGCGCATGACGAGCGCCCCTGTGGTGCCTACTGCCTCGTTCTACCAGCCGGCGGCGTGGAACGACACGCTGCCCACATCGCCCTATCGCGGCTACCTCATGGCGGCATACTGGCCTGTATATCATGTGGGGGCTTCGGCCGGCTACCGCTTCGTCGACAACGACCACACCCGCCTGTCGGCATGGGGGCAGTTCAACGGTGCCAACTACAAATCGGGCGGCATCGAACACCGCCACTCCACTACAGCCCTCGGCATGGACCTGCATCAGGCCGTGGGCAAGCGGTCATATTTCGATGCCGGCATCGACTACCGCTTCTCGTCGTTCAACCCCTATTACGAAATCCCTGCCGACCTCTACCGTATCGACGGCACATGGCATCAGTATGTCAATGCCGTCAACGTAGCGGCGGCTTGGCACTCAAGCATCCAGAGCCTTAAATACAATGTGTACGCTTCATACGGCTACTTCGGCTACCGCAACCAGCTGCCGTGGTATGCATGGCCTGATGCCCTCGACTCCGAAGCCCGCGAGCCGATACGCCAGAGCGTGATGGACATACGCGCCGATGCACTTATGCCGTTCACAGAGACCTCTTCCATCGGGCTTGATGTGGGCTACACCATGTCGTTCAGCCCGAGGAGTTCTGTGGCCAGCTACTCCATGGGACCCGATGAGGGCTACCAGCTGTCTGACACAGGGGAGTCGTATAATAACGGTATCTTGTCGCTGACACCGCGCTACCAGCTGCGCAGCAACGCCTTCAACCTCGATGCCGGGCTCAACGTCGACTTCGTCATCCACGGAGGCACGGTGTTGCGGCTGTCGCCCGACGTGCGCATCGACTGGCATCCGGCCAAGATTGTCACCGTCACAGGTACGGTAACAGGCGGAACGCGGCTCAATACCCTTGCATCGCTCTACAATGTCAACTATCTCAATGCCCCGATGATTGCCTACAGCCAGAGCTATGTACCATACGACGCAGAAATAGCCCTGACCGTCGGGCCGCAGAAGGCTATCTATGGCCGCCTGTCGTTTGCATACGCCCGTGCCGATGACTGGCTCATGCCACAGCTCCACGGTCACACTTCGCTGTTCGCGTCGCAGGACATCAAGGGCTGGAAGGCCGGACTGGCTGTCGGAGCCGCTTACCGCGACTTCGCCACTCTCGAAGCCCACGTAGAGGCCGCGCCCCAGGAGTACGACAAGGGATGGTACATATGGCGTGACCGTGCCAAATACGTGGCAGGAGTGGATCTTACCGTCCGTCCTATCAAGCCTCTTGACGTGACCGTAGGCTGGGAACTCCGCGCCCGCAGAGCCATCATCGACTCGCACTTCTCCCTGCTGCCGGAGCCTCGCGCCACATACACATACCAGGATCTCGGCAACATCTCCAACCTCAACCTCGCCGGCACCTACCGCCTGACCGAGCAGCTGTCACTGTTTGCCACTTTCAACAACCTCCTCAGCCGCAAGGTCACTATGATAGGCGGCATACCTTACGAGGGCTTCAACGGACTCATCGGAGCATCTTACAAATTCTAATGTCCCTAAAGCCCTTAACGACCTTAAGGACTTTAAAGACCCTACACCATATTATTTCATATGCCATCATCACCACTTAAGGCTGCGCAGCTTATCGGGCTTCGCAGCCCTTTGCTAAAATATACCGGCGTGACCATCGCCAATCCCCACCGCACCGCCATCCCCGAAGGTCTGACGGTGGTAATCGGGCCTAACGGAGCCGGAAAGACCTCTTTGGCAAAAATCATCGAGCGCGGATGGAATTTCGCCACCAACGACATCGTCTCGCCACGCGGACGGCTCAATGTCCGCTATGTGGAGTTCAGCGACATCCACTCGCTCGCCGGATTCAAAGCCGAATACTACCAGCAACGCTACGAGTCGGGCATGAACGGCGAAGTCCCCACGGTCCGCGAGGTCATGGGCGACAGATTGGACCAACCCGCATGGCAGCGGTTTGCCGAGAAGATGCAGCTTCGCGGATATGAGGACAAGCCGGTCAACGGCCTTTCGAGCGGTGAGCTGCGCAAACTGCTTATCATCAACCAGCTCCTCGACACTCCCGACCTCCTCATTCTCGACAACCCCTATATCGGGCTTGATGTCGATGCCCACCACGAACTCGATGCGGCGATGGAGAGCATAACCGCCTCGTCGGCCACGTCGATTATGATGCTGCTCTGCAATGTCAACGAGATTCCCCCGTTTACCGATGCTATCATACCTGTCAAGCATCTGACCCTGCTCCCATCCGTCGGCTACGACCGCCGCGATAGCCTCGACGAGCTTTTCGACTACACGGTAGCCGACGAGGCCCGGCTACCGCTACGTGACGACGACGGCATCGACATGCCGCAGCCGGGAAGCGTCATCGTCGACATGCGCCACTGCCGCATATCCTACGGCAAGACCGTCATCATGGACGACATTTCATGGACGATACGCATGGGCGAGCACTGGATTCTCTCAGGTCCCAACGGGGCGGGTAAGTCCACGCTGCTTTCGCTCATCCACGCCGACAACCCCCAGGGCTATTCCAACGACCTGAGCCTGTTCGGCCGCCGCCGTGGCACAGGGGAGAGTATCTGGGAGATCAAGCGGCGCATCGGCTATGTATCGCCCGAAATGCACCTATATTTCAACGGCGGACACTCCCTCGGGCTGCATGTCATAGCCCAGGGGCTAAACGACACCGTGGGGCAGTATAAAAAGCTCACACAGCAGCAGCTCGACTTGGCGGCGCGGTGGATGGACTATCTGCACATCGGCCACCTCACCGACCGCCCGTTCCGCACCATGTCGGCAGGCGAACAGCGGCTGCTCCTGCTGGCCCGCACTCTCATCAAGAATCCGCCCCTGCTCATCCTCGACGAGCCGCTCCACGGTCTCGACCAGGCCTGCAAACGGGCTATCCGGCAGACCATCGACCGCCTCGCCAGCGCCCGCCTGTTCTCCCTGATCTACGTCACACACCGCATCGAGGAAACACCCCCGACCGCCACCCTCCACAAGCACCTCACCCGCCGCTAAAACAGCATAAAGAGCCGCCCCGAAATCAATCGGGGCGGCTTTTGCTTGTCAGGGGACATAGGATGCTTAGTCTCCCATGATGCCTACGATATTTCGGATGCCTATGACTCCTACGATGTTTAGGAGGCTTAGGCCTCCTAAGCTTCCTATAGCCTCTCTAAGGCGCAACGCGGGGGCTGTCTTCTCGACA
>ULOI01039949.1_pt1 | contig 25690 bp, 19 predicted proteins | sample 1952231 | NCBI WGS metagenome assembly ULOI01 (sample SAMEA4835593, study PRJEB28245) | human gut metagenome | biome: gut microbiome; material: fecal sample | place: Denmark | collected 2008
CAACATTTTCACACTTCTAACATTTTTATTAAGAATTCTTTTTCGATATCCATTTGCAGGCCTTTCATGTTATCATATAGAGACTGGAGGTCTTTTTTATGGAATCACAGAAGAGATATACGAAAAAACAGAGAACACTGGACATTATCGAGAGGCTGAAGAAGGAATATCCTGACACGGTATGCACCCTCGATACTTCACACGCATGGCAGCTTCTTGTCAGTGTCCGCCTGGCGGCGCAGTGCACTGATGCAAGGGTGAATGTGGTAGTCCAGGATTTATTTGCCAAATATCCAGGAGTAAAAGAACTGGCTGCTGCCGATGTCAGTGACATCGAGGCCATTGTGAGACCTTGCGGACTGGGGAAGAGCAAGGCCAGAGATATTAGTGCATGTATGAATATGCTTGTTGATTCCTATGATTGCCAGGTTCCTGACAGTCTAGATGAGCTGCTTAAGCTCCCCGGCGTAGGCCGCAAGAGCGCAAACCTCATCATGGGTGATATCTACGGCAAACCTGCCATTGTAACAGATACCCACTGTATACGCCTTGTCAACCGAATGGGACTGGTTGACGGGATAAAAGATCCGAAGAAGGTTGAGATGGAACTGTGGAAGCTTGTACCTCCAGATGAGAGCAATGACTTCTGTCACAGGCTGGTGGATCACGGCAGATCCGTGTGCACAGCCAGAACGAAGCCACATTGCGACGCATGTTGTCTAAGCGACATATGCAAAAAGATCATCTGATTTATCATACAAACGGAAAGGAGTTACTTATATGGAGTATATGGAGAATCTGACAGAATACGTGGAGAAGCAGGCTTCTCTCTGTCAGCAGCATGATGTGATAGACAAAGAGCTCTATGCCAGATACGGAGTAAAAAGAGGACTGCGTGATGAGAATGGACAGGGAGTTCTGACCGGTCTTACCAATATATCACAGATCATAGCATTTAAGGATGTGGATGGCCAGAAGGTTCCGTGTGACGGACAGTTATTGTACAGAGGCTATGATGTACAGGATCTCGTAAAAGGCGGCAAAGGAAAACGCCATATATTTGAGGAAGCTGCTTATCTTCTTCTCTTCGGAGAACTGCCTACCGAGGCTCAGCTCTCAGAATTCAGCAGTGTCATCGCCGAGTCCATGAACCTGCCGACCAACTTTACCCGTGATGTCATCATGAAAGCACCTAGTGTGGATATAATGAACTCCATGACAAGAAGTGTGCTGACTCTGGCTTCATACGATAATCAGGCTACCAACCTGGATATAGACAATGTTCTCAGACAGTGTATCGGTCTCATCGGAACATTTCCTATGATGGCTGTGTATGGTTATCACGCATACAACCATTATGAGAACGACGGAAGTATGTACATTCACAGACCTGACAAGGATGCTTCCGTGGCTGAAAACATCCTCAGGATGCTCAGGCCTGACATGAAGTATACCGAGCTTGAGGCAAGAGTTCTTGACATAGCACTTCTGCTTCACATGGAACACGGCGGTGGTAACAATTCCACATTCACCACAAGAGTTGTAACGTCATCCGGCTCTGACACATACTCTGCCATTGCCGCCGCCCTTTCATCCCTCAAGGGAAGGAAGCATGGTGGTGCCAACCTGCAGGTTATGAACATGATGGACGATATCAAGGAGCACATAAAGGATTACCATGACGAAGAGGCCATAGAGGCATATCTGGATAAGCTGCTGAACAAGCAAGCCTACGACCACAAGGGACTCATCTATGGTATGGGCCATGCCGTTTACTCACTGTCAGACCCAAGAGAAAAAGTATTCAAGTCATTTGTCGAACAGCTTGCCGCTGCCAAGGGCAGGGACGAGGATATGACTCTGTACAACAACATTGAGAAGATCGCGCCAAAGCTCATCGCCAAGGAACGCAAGATATACAAGGGTGTCAGCCCTAACGTAGACTTCTACAGCGGATTCGTGTATGAGATGCTCGGAATTCCTAGGGAGCTCTACACACCGCTCTTTGCAGTGGCACGTATAGTTGGATGGAGCGCTCACAGAATCGAGGAGCTTGTCACCACGGACAAGATCATCAGACCGGCATATAAGAGTCTGGTTAAGTATAGAGAATATGTAGACAGAGACGCCAGATAGTCAATGTGTTTTCAATAACCTTAAAGCCCTGTCAGACTTAACATTCATATGTATCCATAATATGAGACCCATATGAATGTTAAGTCTGACAGGGCTTTATGTTTTTCCTGTTTCTAGTTTGTATCCCCACTTCAATTCAGATCCCAATTAAAATATCCGGGATACATATCACAGACAATTATTTGATCTTCTCAATGAAATCGAGAAGATCATACTTGGATATAGCTCCGACACTCCTCGATGCCTCAACACCATTCTTGTACAGTATCAATGTCGGAACACTGAACACCTTATTGGCAGCCGCAAGTCCGGGATTCTCATCCACGTCCACACTGAAGAAATCCACTTCACCATTCAGTTCATCTGCAACCGTGTGAAATACCGGTGCCATCATCTTGCATGGTCCGCACCATGTTGCTGAGAAATCCGCAACCGCCACACCGCATGCCTTTATATCTTCAAAATTATCGCCTTTTACCGTTTTTACCATACTGATCATCCTCCATTCTATTGTGATGAACACACGCATCACGCTGTGCTCCACACACATCTGTATATTTTCATTTCATAAACATTCCAGATAATATCTGCTAATATTCTGCCCTTATGTTCAGCTATCTACTCATGATTTATACGTACATTTTGTCATATTCTGTCGGCCCGGTCAACAATTCTTACAGATTATTTTTATTATTTAAAATCATCTTTTAACTACAAAACTGCCCTCCTCACTAATGTTCCGGAATCCCGGGTACTCATCACAGTGAAGAGGGCAGCTTTATTTTATATTCTATATGATTCTACGCTTCGATCATCAATATAATTCTATGCTCCGATCATCAATCCAGCAGCTTCTTCATACTGTCAAGACTTATGAGAAGCGTCGATGAATTGTGAAGCAGTGCTGATGTGGTTGGCTGGATAACTCCCATCACGCCCAGGATGATAAGTCCTGTGTTGATGGTCACTATCTTGCGATAGTTCCTGTTGATCCTGCTCATCAGCTTATTACTGAGTTCCTTAAGTGTTACGAGCTCGTACAGATTGTCCGCACTGACAGTTATATCTGCGATCTCTCTGGCAATCTCCGCGCCATCACTTACGGCAATTCCAGCATCGGATGCCGACAGTGCAGGTGAGTCATTGATTCCATCTCCCACCATGATGACCTTTCGACCCGCAGTCTTCTCAGCCTCGACAAACTTTGCCTTGTCCTCAGGAAGGACCTCTGAGTAATACTCATCCACCCCTACCTGCTCTGCAATAGCCTTGGCCGTTCTGTCACTGTCTCCTGTCATCATGACAACCTTCTTGATTCCCAGCTTCTTGAGCCTTGAAACAACCTCAGCCGACTCAGGTCTGACCGGATCCTTGATGGATATGACTGCTGCCAGCCTGCCATCGATTCCCATGAACAGATGTGAATGAGTCTTGGACAACGACTCGTACAGCTCTATCTTATCCTCAGGTATCACACAGCCCTCATCCTCAAATACGAAATGATAGCTTCCTATGACAACCTTCTTGCCGTCTATGCTTGATGAGATACCGTGAGCCACAACATACTCAACCTTGGAGTGCATCTCCTCATGCTCCAGCCCCTTGGCTGCAGCTCCTGCCACAACCGCTCTTGCCATGGAATGAGGGAAATGCTCCTCCAGACATGCAGCTATCCTGAGCAGTTCATCAGGATCTCTTCCGTCAAATGATACGACGCGTACAAGCGTAGGTGATGCCTTTGTAAGTGTTCCTGTCTTGTCAAATACTATCGTGTCTGCATCAGCTACAGCCTCCAGGAATTTGCCGCCCTTGACTGTGAGGTGATGCTTGTTTGCCTCCTGTATAGCAGACAATACCGCTATAGGCATGGACATCTTCAGTGCACATGAATAGTCGACCATGAGCACCGCAAGTGTCTTGGTGATATTCCTTGTTAAAAGGTATGTGAGGATAGTTCCACCGAGAGTCCATGGCACAAGACCATCTGCAAGATGCTCTGCCTTGCTCTCAAGTCCTGACTTAAGCTTCTCAGACTCCTCTATCATCGCAACAACTTTATCATATCTGCTGGTCTTACCAGTCTTTACAACTCTGACTACCAGCTCACCTTCCTCAACAACTGTACCTGCATATGCACTGTCTCCGTGTCCCTTGTGGACCGGTACTGACTCTCCGGTGAGGGATGCCTGATTGACCATGCCCTCGCCCTGATCCACAACACCGTCAAATGGAATGACATTGCCCATATGAACCACTACCAAATCATCCTTTGCGATCTTCGCACTGTCCATAAGTACATCACAATTATCCACACGCACCCATACCTTATTGATATTGAGTGACATGCTTCTTGCCAGTCCATCCACCGACTTCTTATGTGTCCACTCCTCAAGGATCTCACCGATCTCCAGAAGGAACATGACTGATCCCGCTGTCGCGAAATCATTTGTCAGAATGGATGCTGTTATGGCTGTTGCATCGAGAACCGGCACCTCAAGCTTCCTGTTCGCAAGACACTTGAGCCCCTTGCCTATATACTTGAGAGCTTTGACGGATGTCAGACAATACCGAAGCGGCATTGGCATGATCCATTTCTTGGTCATGTACCAGGCGGTCTTCCAAAACAGCTTGTCCTCATACTGTCTGTTCATGACTCTGCCTGATGTCTCTGTGAGATCCGCCGGAACCTCCACCCTGTCATATCCAAACTGTCTCAGCGCATCTATCACCGCTGCACGGTCACCATCATATATGATGATCGCGTCACAGGTTCTGTCGTGCACCTTGACCTCTTCCACTGCCTCACAGTTCTCCAGATAATACTGAAGTATGTCGGCCTGTGCCATGGTCATACGGCTCTGTGCCATGTGTATACGCAGACGATTCTTTGTTTCATTTAAAATAGAAAACTTCAAGATCTTCGCCTCTTTCTTATGTTTTGTCTTATACTGATTACTCTTCTACAGTCTCTGCTGCGTCAGCGCTCTCAGCCTCTGTGCACTCAGCATCCTCAAAGTCAGCCTCTGCTGCCTTCTGTGCTCTTGCCTCGTTGATATCCTTTGCTCCTGCGTAGATATCACCACAGTTCTCCTGGATAGTATTTGCTGTCTTCATGACACAGTCCTTTGCTCTAAGAACACCAGCTGTACAATGTGTATATACGTTCTTTGCATCCTTGCTTGAGAGAACCTTGATACCAGCTGTTCCAAATAATACTCCACCTGCAAATATTCCAAGCTTCTTCCAGTTTACCTTCTTTAATGCCTTCATCATGATTTTGTCCTCCTTGATTATATATTTATTCTGATTAATGATATGACCACTTATACGCATGATAGATTATATGACAGGCTTCGCCGTGATTCGATTTTTCTAATCACGGTTTGTTCAATCAAACTCTCCTTAACGTAAAAAATGCATTCTCGATCTTCGTACTGTAGAAAGAGTCTGCATCTGTTTCGTGGCTTTTTATTTGCTGTAAGTATAGCACTGCCCCCAGCGTTAGTCCAATATAACATTCGCAATTTAAATGACTTTTTTTCTCAATAAGTATCAACAAGCTATCTTACACTTGTGACATTTTGTAAGGTTGCTTTTTTTCCTTCTATATACTATCTTATTACTATTGGCAAAGTCATATATACAAAGGAGATTCCATGTATGGATAATTTCAATATCAAAAGTATTCTGGTAATATTATTTTTATTTTTCATAGGATGCGTCATGGGCTGGTGCATTGAAGTCATATTCAGAAAGTTCTTATCCAAGAGCAACCCAAGCCACAAATGGATCAACCCGGGATTCCTCATCGGACCTTACCTGCCTCTCTACGGTTCAGGCCTGGTGGTGCTGTATCTCCTGTCCCTGATCCATATAGATGCTGTTGACGCCCATCCTGTTTTGCAAAAGGTTCTGGTGGTACTGATCATGGCCATCGCCATGACCGTTGTGGAATACATTGCCGGACGTATATTTATAATAGGAATGAACATCAAGCTGTGGGACTACTCAGATGAGTGGGGCAATATACAGGGCATCATATGTCCGCTGTTCTCATTCTTCTGGGGTGTGATCGCGGCACTGTACTATTTCTTCCTCCATCCACACATACTGAACGCTGTGTACTGGCTGGCGGATCACCTGACATTCTCCTTCTTCATCGGTTTCTTCTACGGGGTATTCGTGATCGACTGTGTTGTATCATTCAACCTGATGAGCAAGGTGAAGAAATTTGCGAAAGAGAATGATCTTATTGTCCGTGTTGAGGAACTCAAGTCCCGACTGGCTCTGGATCGTGAGAAGTTCAAGGAGAAGCCAAGCTTCCTTCTCTCTCTTCACGATACAGCATCGATCAAACGAGCATTTGAGAATAACCCTGAAAGCTTCTCCATAACAAAGAAGATCAAACTGAAGGCTGAGGAGCTTACGGAGAACGTAAAGGAAAAAAGCGCTGTGATAAGTGAAAATCTCAAGGAAAAGAGCGAGGTGATCACCGAGGGTATCAAGGCTGCCGGAACTGAGGCAAAGGCCCGCATAGGCGAGACCCTGAATCGAAATGATTCATCAGATGTGGCCGACACAGATCTGTTCGATAATTCCCACAGGGACATAACAGAACACAAGAATGAAAAATAATATCATTCTAAGCATATAACAAAAGCAAAAATACCATGTACAGGCGAAATGCTGTACATGGTATTTTTTACGCGCTCTATTTACTTTTTATCTGTACTTGACACTAGCCTTCTTGTAGGTTCCTGCCGTCTTTCCTTTGTATGGTTTTACAAAGTATGTGTACTTTGTTCCTGACTTCACACGGCGGTCAAGATATGTTGTGGTCTTTGCTTTCACAACCTTCACACATTTGAATCTGCCGTTGCCTGTCTTTTTGTATATCTTATAGCCGGCGGCTCCCTTTGTCTTCTTCCAGGAGACTCTTACTCCCTGTGAGGTATTCTTTGCTCTTGCGGTCGTGCAACCTATATAATACTGGCTCTTTGCCTTGGAGCCGCCCTTTGTATAGCTGTTGTATGCCGATACTCTGTATGTGTAGGTCTTTCCTCCTACAACAGATCTGTCTACCATTGATCTCACAGAGCTTCCCTTCACTGTCTTTATAAGTCTGTATGCACCCTTGCCTGTGCGTCTGTATACCTTATAACCGGTGGCTCTTGAATCGGTATTCCAGGTGAGGCTTATTCCCTTACCTGTATTCTTCGTTTTGACCGTCACCGTCGCAAGCTTCAATTTGTCAAGTGTGACATTCTTGGTATATCCGCAGTTGCTGCATTTGTACTTCTGCGATCCCTGGGATGTGAATGTCGGCTGTTTTGTAACCTCTCCCGCCTGCCATTTGTGGCTCATACATGCTCCGAGATAGTAAGCGTCCTTTCTTGTACAGGATGGAGTGTCGGAAACCCAGATCACAACATCATTTCCGTAATATCCCATTCCATATATGTTTACACCTGATACATACTTCTGTCTTATGTCATATATAGCCCACGCCTTGCGCTCATTTACCTCAAGATCTATCCATGCAACATATCTCGATGTGCAGAAATAGAGCTTTTCCTGTGCAAGGAACAGTGTTCCATACTGTTTGTTAAGTGCCGTACCATCTGTATCCAGCCATTCATCCTGCCCGGTAAATATCGTTGTATTTACACCGTTGGTGAAGCTGTACTTGTTTATCTGATAGTATGATGACTGGCTGCCCTGCTTTATGCTGTACCAGTAGCCCTTTCTATAAAAGATGACCTTCTCAACGCCATTCCAGAACTGGCCTTTTTCATATCGCTTATCCGTGGCATTGCTGTATGTTCCCTTCCATACATTTCCCACCTTTGTGTCATATCTGCCAAGATAATAATCGCTGCTGGCGGCCTTAGTCTTACTGTTCAAGGTGTCAAAGCTTACAAGGAAATAATCATGCATCGACCTTCCCGGTATATCACTTGCGGGATCATCCCAGGTTGCATCAACGTGATACCACTTTCCACCTATATTTACAACATTCCACGCATGGTTTACATACTGGCTTGTGGCAACTCCACTCGGAACCCCGGCTTTCCTGAGGAAATACCACATGGTCTCCGCATATCCCTGACACACGCTGCTCCTCTTAACCAATACACCATACATATCATACATGTGGTCTCTTCCGGTTGTTGGATCAAATTCCTTAGCCCCGCTGGTGTCATATGCAACTGTGGATGTCAGGAACTCATGATATGCAAGCACGATCTCTGCCGGCTTCATGTTCTTTGTATTTATCTGCTTGTTCACTTCCGCTATGGCTGCATCCAACTGCTTCTTTTCGGTTCGGGCATTTGGCTTGTATGAGAACTTCAGATACACGACCTTTCCTGTGGTCTGGTCATACAGATAACTGTATCTTGCCACATACACGACCTCGGGATGCGCATTCATTGCGGTTGTGACTACATTTGCAACATTTCGTGTGGTCAATCCCCAGCTCTTTACATTGAGTCTCGGTGAAAATTTCTCCACAGCGCCGACAATGGCACTCTCATATTTCTTTGAATTTGCCGCTGCCAGTGACGCTTCCGATGAATCCGATGCTTCATCTTCTATTATCTGTCCGCCAAATTGCAGGATACCTGAAGTATCGCCCTCCTGCTCAAGCAACTGACCATAGCTGCTCTGTGATGAGTCATACTGTTCCTGAGTATCTTCCGCAAATGCTGGTATTTTTCCGCCGTACAGCACACACGCAGCGATGACGCCCACCACAAATATCATCCTGATACGCCGCACAGCTTCTGTGAGTCTTACATTTTCATATTTCATTCTTTTTCTCCCTTATAATTACGCAGTAAGCATCTACCTTTTTATTCTCTTCTGCGGTGACGCTGCACTGTATGTCTTATTATTCACTGCCTTCACAATGTAATAATAAGTCTGACCTTTCTTTGCCGTTTTGTCTGTCCAACTGAGAGTTTTCGCTGTTACAGTCTTGACTGCCCTGTATTTGCCTGTTGGTGTCTTTCTATACACAATGTATTTTTTTGCACCGGCAGACTTTTTCCAGGAAAGTTTCACTCCCTGTGCTGACTTCCTGACCGTGACAACCGGAGCCTTGATGTAGAGAATACTTGCCTCTGTATATCCACTGAGTACATTTCCATTATATGCCTTTACACAGTAGTAATACCTGTTTCCTGACTTGACTGTCTTGTCTACATAGCTTGTCGTTCCCGACTTGACTGTCTTGATGCATACATATCTTCCCTTGGCGGTTCTCCTGTATATCTTGTAACCAGATGCCCCTGACGCTTTATTCCAGGTAAGCTTTATCGCGCCGGCCTGCTGTGCAGACTTTACGGTTACCTTCGCAAGCTTCAGCCTTGCAATTGTGACCTGCTTTGCTGCGCCACATGTCTTGCACGTATATTTCCTGACTCCTGTAGCTGTATATGTAGCTTTCTTAGTAACCGTTCCATTATCCCATGCATGGGTCATACATACAAGCTTAGCTATAGTCTCGGTCTTTGTCTCGCCACAGTTTGTACAGGTGTACTTTCTTGTTCCCTCTGTCTTGTATGTTGGCTGTATTGTCACTACTCCGGCATCCCATGCATGCTTTGTACATACAAGCTTGGCTATCGTTTCGGTCTTGGTTGTTCCGCAATTCTTACACGTATACTTCTTGATTCCCTCTGTCTTGTATGTCGGCGCTGTCACAACCTTGCCGCTATCCCACACGTGGCTCGTACATACAAGTTTGGCTATCGTTTCGATCTTGGTCTCACCGCAGTTTGTACAGGTGTACTTCTTGGTTCCTGTACTTGTGTAGGTCGGCTCCTTTGTCACCACTCCAGCATCCCACTTGTGGCTTATGCACATCTCGAATGTATACTCGGCATACTCCTTGTTATACTTGCTTGAATTGCTTGAATCCTTAGTTTTCTTTATATTAGGAGAATCTGTAATAAAATACACCAGCTTACCATACTGTTCTCCAAACGCATATAAATTATTTCCTGTTGAACTATTATACTGTGTTCGTATATTTATAAGCTCTGTAGGAGTTACATTTGTTGATGTTATATCTATCTTGTTCAAGCTATCCGGAGTAGTAAAATATAAATTATCACCTCGGAGATATATTGAACTATAAACACCAGGATAATACCCACCACTCGGAGTTGTCCATTTTGCAGTGCCCGAATACAAAACCTTGTTTATGTTAGTCGAATACTGGTACTTATTTATGTTAAATGATGTTTTCGAACTGCCCTCACTTATGCTGTACCAATAACCGTCTTTATAAAAAATAGCTTTCTCAATACCATTCCAGAACTTACCACTCTCATAAGTGGTGTCCACCGCTGTCGTATATGTATCTCCCCACTGTGCGCTGACAACCATATCCGTTCTGTCCTTAGTATGGTTGATGAGTGTATTCTTATTCATTGTATCAAAGCTGACAAGGAAATAATCATGATATGATCTTCCAGGCATATCCCACACCGGATCATCCCATGTCGCATCTATGTGATACCAGTTGCCACGGATCTTAACTATGTTCCATGCGTGATTGATATTTTCACTTGATGCGATTGCACATGAAAGACCAGCCTCTCTTAGCAGATAAAACATAGTCTCGGCATATCCCTGACACACACAACTATGTTTAACCAAAGCTCCATACATATCGTACCCGTGATTTGCAGCAATCGTTCCATTGAAATAATCCTCATATGCATATGCAACTGTGGATGTGAGATACTCATGATATGCAAGTACTATCTCTTCATCGCTCATTCCACTGGTATCTATCTTACTCTTGACTTCCTGAAGTGCAGCATCAAGCTCCTGCTGCTCCTCCTTTGCATTTGTCAAATATGTAAATACTATTTTGGTGATTGAAGAGCCAGAAGTCCAATATGTATAGCCTCCCGATAGACTGATAAACTCGGGATGAGAATTGATAATAGATCTTACTGCCCCGTTATTAATATCGTCTCTCGTAAGGCCAAGTTCCGATACATCTATACTCGTCTGCCATGCCTTGATTCCTTCAACAATAAGCTTCTCAAGTGCTGTTGCATCATATGTAGATGCCAGTGAAGCCGCACCATCCTGCTGCTCAACGACAACGCCAAGTCCGCCTTTCTGCAAAGTGTCGTCCAGATCATCATACCCTACCGTAACCTGACTCTCATCTGAACTTACCCGTGTCTGATCAGATGCATATGCTCCCACTTTACCGCCTGGCAATAGCACAACCGCCGCTGAAAATGCCAAGGCACCGATACAGATTTTTCTGCTCAGCCCCCTTAACAACTCAGACCTTATACTGCCTGCCACCACTCTATATGATTTCCTCTTTTTTATCATAAAACTCCTCCTTAAACGATACGTTCCAACCTTATATTTCCGTTCATCCCTCAATACTTTTATTATATAGATTTTTGACACTGTTCGATAGCTTTTTACCTCACTTTTGTACATCTTGTAGGAATTGACAAATTGCGCAACTTTGAGCAATTCATGATATCTTAATCATAAGCAATTATATCTCTTATTTCAAGCCGTTTTTCTTAATTATATACAATATTGTCCTGATGAATGGCAGTGTATATATTTTGTATATTTTGCACAAATTAAAATGTATTGTCAAATTACAATTGAATTATTTGTCTATTTGTGCTACCTTTAAATAGCAAGCTGTGCAACCGTTTGCGCATATATTCTACACTAAAAACAGATCACATAGAGCACATTACCTTTATTTATAGGAGATGACAGATAAATGAACAAAAACAAGCTTTTTCCACAGATAAACGGAATACTACACGGCGGTGATTACAATGCTGAACAGTGGCTCGACCGCCCTGATATTCTGGCAAAGGATATCGAGATGATGAAGGAGGCAGGAATTACTTCCGCTACACTTGGTGTATTTTCATGGTCAGCATATGAGCCTGTTGAGGGCGAATACCATTTTGACTGGCTGAAGGATGTTATGGACAACCTGTATAATGCAGGCATTTACACCATTCTTGCCACGCCATCTGGCGGCAAACCGGCATGGATGGCACAGAAGTATCCTGAGATCAGGCGTGTGGATTCATATGACGTCAGGGAACATCAGGGCGTCCGTGAGAACCACTGCATGAGCTCACCTGTATACAGAGAAAAAGTTGACAATATCATCCGTCAGCTCCACGCCCACGTCGGTAACCATCCTGGACTTATCATGTGGCATGTGTCAAATGAGCTTGGCGGGGAGTGCTACTGTCGTATCTGTGTGAAGAGATTTCAGAATTATCTTGCAGAGAAGTTCGACCACGACATAAATAAGCTGAACAAGGCATGGTGGACAACCTTCTGGAGTCATTCCTACAATGATTTCTCCCAGATCGAGCCGCCTTATAAAAATGGAGATTTCAGCATTATGGGACTGAATCTCGAATGGAAGAGATTCACAACATGGAACATGAACGATTACATGAAGTCAGAGATAAAGCTCCTCAGAGAACTCACCCCTGACATACCGATAACTACCAACTTCATGCAGCTCTATGACGGTCTCGACTACAGACCGATGGCAAAGGAGCTGGATGTGATCTCATGGGATTCATACCCTAGATTCCACAATGACTACGAGAGTCTTGCGGATGTCATGGGCCAGAATACATTTGACCACGCGGTCATGAGATCCATGAAGAAGGATAAGCCTTTCATGCTCATGGAGAGTGCTCCGGGGCTTGTAAATTGGCATCCATATAACAAACTCAAAAGACCGGGCATCCACAAGCTGTTCTCATACAACGCTATAGCCTGCGGTTCTGACACTGTTCAGTACTTCCAGTGGCGAAAGGGCAGGGGCTCATTTGAACAGTATCACGGTGCCGTTGTTGACCATCTCGGAACAAATGACACCAGAATATTCAAGGAGGTTGCCGCCCTCGGCGCAGAGCTTGATGGGCTCTCCGAGATAACCGGCACACTCATCAGATCAAAGGTTGCACTGCTGTTCGACTGGGACAATATGTGGGCCATAGATGATGTCAAGGCTCTGGGGCAGGAATCAAAAAAATATCCTGAGACCTGTATGTCTGTATACAAAGAGCTGACAAAGCGCGGCGTTGACGTGGACGTCATTGCATCCGATGAACCACTCGACGATTACGATGTGGTTGTTGCACCTATGCTCTACATGCTGAGAGATGGCGCAGCCGAGTCTCTTGCCGCATTTGTAAAGAGGGGCGGACAGCTTCTATCCACTTACTTTACGGGCTATGTAGACAAGGATCAGCTCTGTATACTCGGTGGATTCCCGGGAAATGGACTTGCAGATGTATTTGGAATCATCAGTGAAGAGATAGACACCCTGTATCCATCTGACAGAAACAGCGTGAGCTTCACAGATGGCAGTTCATGCGAACTCCGTGACTATGCTGAGATCCTGAGAGTCGGAACGGCGGATGTACTTGGAATCTACGATTCTGATTTCTACGCCGGAAATGCAGCAGTGACAGTGAACAGCTACGGCGAGGGCAAGGCCTACTACGTGGCTGCAAGAATAGATTACAGTAAACTCGGTGAGATCATGGAGCAGATGATGGTGAACGCCGGTATCGCCATAAAAGATCTCCCTGACGGAGTTCAGTATCACTGCAGATATGCAGATGACGGAACTGCATATGGATTTTACCTGAACAACACCAACGAACCTCAGACAATATCTGAAGTTCACGGAACCGACATTCAGACGAAGAATATATTTGATGGCAAAATGGAATTGGCTCCGTTTGGAGTATCCATCATCAAGGAAAATAATTAAATCTGATAATAACTTTTTCCTTCCTTAAACCTTTTTGAAAAAGGCGGTGATACTTCTGTTGTGTATCACCGCCTTATGTGTTCTATTTCCAACATGGACTCTCAGTCCTATATGCATTTTTAGTTCTTTTCAACCTGCTCCAGCTTATCCTCTATCGCCTTGATAACGATCTTGAGGGCTTTTATTCTGGCATACTTCTTGTCATTTGACTCCAATATGTGCCAAGGTGCAAAGCTTGTGTTGGTCTTTTCCAGCATCTCATCCACCGCCACCTCGTAGCTATCCCATTTGTCACGGTTACGCCAATCCTCATCTGTGATCTTCCAGCGTTTCTCAGGCGTGTTCTGCCTGAGTGTGAATCTCTCAAGCTGCGTGTCTTTGTCGATCTGAACCCAAAATTTGATGACTACAGCTCCCCAGTCGTGCAGTTCCTTCTCAAATTCATTTATCTCATTGTACGCCCGCTGCCAATCATTCTCCGAGCAGAAACCCTCAAGTCGCTCAACCATGACTCTGCCATACCATGTTCTGTCAAATATAGCCACATGCCCAGACTTTGGAAGTCTTGTCCAAAATCTCCACAGAAAATGCCTTGCCTTCTCGTGTGGCTCCGGACTTGCTATAGGATTTACCACATAACCTCTCGCATCAAGTGCCTCCGCTATCCTTTTGATATTTCCACCTTTGCCTGCCGCATCCCAACCTTCGTAGCCTATGATAACAGGTATCCTCTTCTGGTAAAGCTCATTGTGCAGTCTGCCGAGTTTCTTCTGCAGCTTGTCAAGTTCCTCCTTGTACTCCTCATCCGTCAGTTTCTTGTCGAGAGACACCTCGGAAAGTTTCGGGATCTTCTTGAGCGCAAATGTATTCTGCAGTATAGGTACAGCATGCCCCTGATTGAGCAGCGCAGTCTCTATTCCCTGATTGATGATATCGAGTATCTGAAGTTCTGCCCATTTTCTCTCCTTTGCATCTATCATGTACCACGGTGCATTTGACAGATTGGTGTCATACATAAAGCTGTCAAATGCCTCAAGATACTCGTCATACTTTTTGTTCTGCTTCAGATCATGCTTAGACACTCTCCAGTTTGTCGTATCATCTGCCAAAAGTGTTTCAAGCCTCTTCTTCTGCTCGTGCTTGTCTATCTGGAAGAAAAATTTCATGACCAGATATCCGTTGTCCGCCAGAGTCCTCTCAAATCTCTTGGTGCTGTCAACTCTCTTCCGGTATTCCTTATCTGACAGCTCCCCGGACATCTTGCCACCTACTATGTCCCTCATCCAGCCACCATCCAGAAATGCAAACTCCCCCTGTTCCGGTATTCTCGTAAAATACTTGTACAGGAATGGTCTGCGTTTTTCCTCATCTGTGGAATACTTCACTGACTCAACGTTGAAAAATCTCGGATCCATATTCTTTATGATCCTTCCCACAAGACTTCCCTTACCTGCGGCTCCCCAGCCCTCAAATATGACAAATACAGGTATCTTGCCCTCCTTGACCTTGATCTGATTGCGTGTCAGATTCTCTCTGGCGATCTTTAACCGCGTATCTATCTCCTCATCCGATGGGCGCTCCGGTCTGTTCCAATCCTTTAACATGTAACCCACTGCTCCTTTCACATTGTCTCTTCATTTGTTTTTATGAATAATATACCCCGATTTACAGAAACTAATGCCGCTTCGCGTCGTGCTTTTTCCTTCTTGCTTTTGGCAGACTCGAACCCTCGCGCTGCCGCGCTCCATGTTCGGCTCCGCCGAACGGGTTCTCGTTGATATCGCAAGAAAAAAACAAATGCCGCTTCGCGTCGTGCTTTTTCCTTCTTGCGATATCATTATACTACTTTCTTTTGAGTTGATACATCTGAAAAAACATTAAGATATGTGAGGAAAATGAATGTTGCGAAGGTAAAATTCATATGATATAATGTCAGCAACAATGAAACAAGAAATTCTGACATATGCTTTCCCAAAAGCATAACGAAAACCCCAGTAGTTGGCGCTACTGGGGTTTTCTCCGTCTTTTAAAGGCGACGTACTCCTTGGGCTGATTACCACCTACTTATCTCCGTCCAGCCACTTGCAAATATAGTAGGCTACTATACTTGCCACGACGGAAATTAAAAATGAAACAAGAAGTTCTGTCACTGCGCTCCCCCCTTTCCTAGCCTATCTAGGGGTGGCAACATCTGTATTGTGACATATTATCTTTTTCTTTTCAATGGGTTTACATAACTATACAAAATGTATAGTTTTATACATTAATACATATAAAATCCCCGGCAGCATACTGACATGTGTCCTGGATTTCAGGTACATATCAAAGGCCACCGGGGCTTAATTATCACTATAATTCTCTATATTATGACAGCTCCAGATCAGGCTTGCCATACTCAGCAAGTTTCACATCATATGCCTTGCGCATAGCTGCCTCAAATGGTATCTCTTTCATAGGAGCATCCAGTTTTTCCAACAGATAATGTACAAAATCAGGATTCTGAATGAGCAGTGGTCCATGAATGTATGTCGCAATTACTCTGTTCTTGCAGATTCCCTCATTCATGGTATCAGGATTGCTGCCCTGTCCGATCTCCACCTTGCAGAATGTCATATCATCAGGTATTCCGTAAGTGTGGGCAAATCGGCTTGTGTATCCGATGAGTGTCATATCGTTGAACTTCGCCTTGATGAGCGTGTTGAAACGATTCGGAGTCTGGCGGACTGAGTACATGCCCGGAACAACGCCAAGTCCTGTAACTCTGGTTCCATCCTCTCTCTTGATATAATCACCAAGGAGTTCCATGGAATTGCCAACCAGAAGGAAAAGCGCCTTTCCATCCTTCATGCATGCTGCGATCTCGTCCTTGTACTGCATCAGTCTGTCAAGCACGAGCTCCTGGCTCTTCTCGCTCATGGAACACATATACACCATGTCTATATTCTCTTTGAGGAAGAGTGGCTTCTCATTAAGTCCTGTTGTCACAAATTCCGCATCCGGCAGACATTTCTGCAGGTACATTGTATTTCCTTTGTCACCGTAGAGTGTACATATTTCCGGATATAAAATCTCAATCTTCATTATTTGTCACCCTCCAGTCTCTTGATTATCTTCTTCTTCATCTCACATGACATTCCGTAATTCTCACAGTCGTACAGGATATATATTCTGTCAACACCATCTATAGTCACATCGTCTGCCGCAGCGACCTCGCTGAGATTTGTGAGTATCTTCTCCTCAGGGATACCAGCCAGTAAGCATCTCACCTTGTGGTCGTAGCATCTAGGTCCTGTGCAGATGACCTGTACAACATCATCCCTGTTGAACTGCTCATACTCCAGATCGTATATCCAGCCTGAGAACTCTATACTCTTCTGTCTGTCCTCAAGATCGTCCATCGCAAGGAGGATAGCCTTCTTGCCCTCCTCATTTGCCACATACTCAAATGTTCTGGATGAAGAAACCGCACTCTGGCCCTTTGAGAGTGCCTGAATAACTGTGACGCCATTCACTGTGGTCTCGTTGTGGCGGGAATCCGGTATATGGATCTGACCCATGAGTTCCTTGATTCTCTCAGCCGAGAGACCGATCTCGCGCAGTGCCGAGATAACTGTAACTTCATTATATATATTGAAGAGAGCTGTATGGATCAGCGGATAAACTGTCTTCTTGTCTCCCTCCTGTATAGTAATTGTCATCTTCTCTCTGTCTATGTCGGTTGCCAGATACTTCTTGTCTGGTGAGTGAAGTCCACACTTCGGGCATACCACATCGCCGATGTGATGATATCTGAGGTAATTGTACTTCAGCTTCTCGCCGCAGTTAGGGCAGATCTGGTAATCCGCGATAAGGTTGTATGGCTCGGTCTTGTCATCCGGCTGCTTGCCGATTCCATAGAACACTCTGTAGCTGTCTTTCTTCAACATGCTTGAGCAAAGCTCGTCCGCATTCAGGATAACCTTTGCAGAATCAGGGCAGTAGGTATCTATGACACTGAAAATATAGTCAGGGTGAGCATTTCTCTTGAGTGAATCTCTGAAAAGTCCTGTTACAACAAGATAATCCGGCTTCACATATGGAAGTATCAGCCTTGAAGCACGCTCGTCCACCTCAAATACAGTGGCATCCACTCTGACCTTTCCCGTAAATGTAAGGCTGTTGATGACATTTGTCGTACAGCCAGGGACGATATTGGAACCTGTTCTGTTGCTGACAACTCTTCTTCCATCCTTCTCCAAAACATCAGTTATCAGGTTACTACAGGTGGTCTTACCATTTGTTCCTGTGACACATATCGTAAGCGGTGCCTTGGGCGCCTGTGCCAGGAAATCCGGACATATCTTCAGGGCGATAACTCCAGGTGTATGCGTACCGTTCCTACCCAGGAGCTGGATGAGTCCCTTGCTCAGTTTTGCGGCTGCGAGAGCCACATGAAATCTAAAAGATGACATAGCTATTCATTCTCCTTATATATACAAATAAAACTCATGTAATTCTACAACCTTTGACAGATGTTGTCAATTATACCAGCACATAACAAGACTATGATTTCGCCTCTTTCCAGTGTTTCCTGTAATTTATCCTGCGATATGAATTCGGAGTCGATCCATATTTTGTCTTGAAGCATTTTGCAAAATAGCTTCCGCTGGCAAATGCCAGATATTGCGATATCTCCGTACAGGAAAAATCTGAATATAGAAGCATATTTCTGGCAGTCTGAAGCTTCTTCTCCATGATGTAATCTGAGATTGTCTGACCGACCTCCTTATGAAATAGTTTGCTCAGATATGAGCGTTCCACTCCCACAAATTCTGCAATATCAGTAATTTCTATTTTTTCATGCAGATGATCATACACATAGTCCATCGCCCTTACACAATGAGGTGATATAGCAGCTTTCTTTTTCACCTTTTTCATCCGCCTGGCATAGTCCATAATCAGTTGGTTATGTACATCTATGATCTGCCGTTCTGTCTGCGCCTTGTCCAGCTTATTAATATAGAAGTCACTGAGATTGTAACTCTCCATCTCCTCCATCCCCTCTTCTATGCAAAATCTGGAAATCATTGCCACTAGCACTATCTCGTGATATCTCCTATTGCGAACCTTGTCATCTGACAATATTCCTCTTGCCGCAAGAACAGCCTCGTCCTCATCGCCTGTCAGCAACATTCCAGACAAAGCTTTCACATCACCGCTGCTCACAAGCTGGTAGAAATCCAGCTCGTTGTCGTATGTGGAATGTGCCAGTCCATATTCCCTCTGGACAAACTGCTGTTTTACTATCTCATTCGATATCTTCATTGTCTTTCTGCCTTTCCTCTGTGATATTCATGTTCCTTCATCGCACATTTTTATCATATACTTTCATTTGCGATTTACATTTTTGTAATTTGTTGTCCTAACTACATTGCTACAACACATTTATTATATAATTGACACATTTATTATATTCTCTTATCAACGCAAATGCTACTATAAACTCACAGAAAACGAAACAGACAATGAGTGCAATATATATTTTACTATTTCACAGGAGGTTAAAGATTATGAGAACTTTAGACGGATTCAAAAAAGGTGTAAACTTAGGCGGATGGCTTTCACAGGGACCACTTGACAAGGAGCATCTTGACACATTTATCACAGAAAAAGACATTGCAAGAATAGCATCATGGGGACTTGACCACGTTCGTCTTCCTATCGATTACGATAATTTTGAAAACGAGGACGGAAGTGATAAGGAATACGGCTACGCTTACATCGATTCATGCATTGAGTGGTGCCGGAAGTACAAACTCAACATGGTCCTTGACCTGCACAAGACATATGGATATATATTTGACGACGAGGCTCATCTTCTTGAATTCTTCCATGAGAAACCTCTTCAGGAAAGATTCTATGGAATATGGAGAAAGCTCATAGACAGATATGCAAAGGATGCAGACATAATGATGTTCGAGCCGCTGAACGAGGTCGTAAGTCCGACCGTTGTAAACGAGTGGAACGAAATATCAAGCAAATGCATCGAGATCATCCGTGCGAAAGCACCTACTGCCAAGATCCTGCTCGGTGGGGTTGGCTACAATGCTGTTACATCTATAAAGCTTCTCCCTCATCACAACGATGAGAACATAGTTTACAATTTCCACTGTTACGAGCCAATGGTATTTACCCACCAGTCTGCTTACTGGGTAACAGGTATGCCTTCAGATTTTCATATCGAATATCCGGGGGATTTCAATGACTACATGGAGAAATCCCGCCAGATCGAAGGGTGTATGCATGGGGCCATCACCGAGAGTAGCCTTGGACTTAATTCCATCGGACCTGATTTGTTCGAAAAAATGTTTCTCGACGGCATCAAGGCTGTTGAAGAAAGAGACGGATTTATGTACTGCGGCGAATATGGTGTTATAGATCAGGCACCACTTGACGGAACTCTGAACTGGTACAAAGATATCCATTCTGTATTTGAAAAGTACGGAATAGGCCGCGCCGCATGGAACTACAAAGAAAAAGACTATGGTCTTGAAGGCGAACACTACGCTCCTATCATCGATGAGCTTGTCAAATATATGTAACGTGATTTAATTTACGATAAAACCTTCCATTTTTATAAACGGAGCCGGTTCTCACTCATAGAGAACCGGCTTTTTGTTAATTTTATCCACGATGTACCGCACCCGCCCTTGTGAGGAGCACCACGGTCTCTACCCCGCGAGTGAGCGGGAACATGTCCACAGGGGTCATCTTGATTACCTGATAGCCGTGCTTTGTCATATATTTCAGATCCCGGGCAAGACTCTCCGGTCCGCAGGATATATACACAACCCTTTTAGGTCCAAGTGTGATGACCGATGACATGAACTCCTCTGTACTTCCAGATCTCGGAGGATCCATGAATACCACATCTATGCTGTCCCCCTCCTCAGCGACATCTACCATAAATCTGCCAGCGTCGTTGCTGTAAATATCAACATTCTGTATCTTGTTCATCTTCACATTCACCCGGGCATCGTGCACAGCGGCTTCATTCAACTCCACGCCTATGACCTTCTTTGCACGGTCGCTTGCAGCTATGCCTATGGTTCCTATACCGCAGTAGGCATCGATCACGGTCTCCTTCTTCTTGAGATCCGCGTACTTGATGGCTTTGCCATAGAGGACCTCCGTCTGCTCCGGATTCACCTGATAGAAACTGCCCGGTGATATACGGAAACGCTTTCCGCACAGAATATCCTCTATATGCCCCTTGCCGTAAATGACCTGGTTCCTGTCTCCAATGACCATGCTCGTGTCCTTCATGTTGATATTCTGGACAACCGTTGTAATCTCCGGATGAGCTGTCACAAGTGCATTTGCAAGGTTCTTCTTGGACGGAAATACCGGCGATGCGGTGACTATGATCACCATGATCTGTCCGGTCTTTCTTCCGACTCTTATCTGCAAATGCCTGATAAGTCCGGTTCCTGTATCCTCGTTGTATATCTGGAGCTTGAACGACTTTATCAGTCCGGCAAATGTTCTGATGATGGCCGCAGCCTTCTCATCCTCCACATAACAGTTCTCGACTGGAAGTATATTGTGCGTCCCCTCCTCGTACACCCCGGAAATTATTTCTCCGCTCTTCTTTCTCCTGAATGCCGCAGTGACCTTATTCCTGTAGTGATACGGATTCTCCATGCCTATTATCTTGTCCACCGGGCCAAATGCTCCGAGCAGGCCATCTATATACTTCTGTTTCTCGGCGAGCTGCTGCTCGTATGGAATGTCCACATACTGACAGCCACCGCACAGATGGGATATAGGGCATTTGCTGTTTGGGTTGGGCTTATATTGTGATGAGTGTGCCTGCCGCGGTTTTCCCTGTACATTTTTACCTTTGCTTCCTGTTTTTATTTGTTTCTCTCCACCTGTTACATCGTACTTTCTGCTATGTGTCTGTCTTTTTCTTTCGTTTACGCTGCCACTCGTTTTATTGTTTTCTTCTCTGCGAGGCTTGCCCCCGTTTCTTCGCTCTGCCATCATTTTTACCACTCCTATTCTCCAGTGAGCGTCACCTTGATCATATCGTGGTGAACCGCCTCAAGAAACTTCCCAAATATATCCTCCGTCCTGACCTTCATACTTGATGTGTTCACACACGGATGGCATCCAAGATACTCGCCCTTCATAACATCCTCGTCAACAAGCAGCTGCACATGATTCTCATGGTCATTCATGAGACCCATGACGCTGACCGCCCCCGGCCTGATATCCAGATACTTCTCCATATCCTCCGGCGATGCAAATGAAAGTCTCGCGCTGCCTATCTGCGATGTGATCTCCTTTGTCTTGAACGGCTTGTCGCCCGGCATCATGAGCAGATAGAACTGTGTCTTCTGCCTGTTGCACAGAAACAGATTCTTACAAATGGTTGCCCCAAGCACCGCATCTGTCTCGCTGCAAACTTCCATTGTGTCTGCTGGAGCATGATCTGTGCGCCAATACTCTATGCCGTGATCATCAAGGAAATCATAAACTCTGATCTCCCTCTCAAGTCGTCCTTCATTTGTATCCGGTCTGCCTTTGTATAATTCCATTTGTGTGCCCTCCGTTGGTGGTTTACATATTTTCTCTCATGCATTTACGCGTAAATCATATCACGTTTTCCGTGGCGTTGCTATATAAAACAAGCAATATAAAATCAATATAAAACCATGCCTTCGAGAGTGTAAACACATACCGGCAATACCTTGTCAGAATAAAAAGGAACAATCTGACAATATCAAATGCACCTGTGTTCAGCTGATGCACTCAATAATATCCCATTGTTCCCATTTTGATAATATTATCTACAACCAATCGCCTTGTCTGAGATATTCAAGAAATCCCTCGCACCCCTGACACACATCCCTGTATGTCTCATCAAATCGTCCTGTATACCACGGATCTGCTATAGATTGTCCATGTCTTCCCGCATAATCGAGTAGCAAATGTATCTTGTCCTGGTAGTCCGGACCGGTTATGTGCAGCACATTCCTCACATTTGCTGTATCTGCGCAGAGCAGATAATCATAATATTCATAATCCCGCCTTGTAACCTGTCTTGCCCGCTTGCCACTAAAGTCTGTATAAGCCGTCTTACCTATGCCATGCGCCCTCAGCACTTCCTGCGCCGGTGGATATATCGGATTGCCTTTTCCGCCCCAGATCTCCTCAGTGCTGGTGGCCGCAGAGGCTATCTCAAATTTATCTGCTATGCCGAGCTTTTCTACCATGTCCTTGAGGATGAACTCGGAGATGGGGGAACGGCATATATTGCCATGACAGATGAAAAGTACTTTTATCATAAAATTCTCCTGTTCTGAAATGCCCTGTAATGCCGAGTTTTGCGTTGATTTATCGACTTTTCCAGGCATCGTATTTTTATTTTCTAAAACTACACTTTTTGCAAAATAATGCAAAACGGAGCAAACGGATGCCTTGTGTAGTAGTCAAATCGTAGTCAGTTAAGGGGGTCAGACTACGGATAGAGGTGTGCATTATTTATAATTTTAATGTTAATCCTCGTTGTCTAATTTCAACTGATTTTCGTAACCATATAATATCTCCCTTATATCTACTTTACTCCAACAAAAATGGCCTCCCTTACTACTATTATTTAAAGAATAATGAATTCCGTCACACTTCCCAAGCAAAGTTAAATCCTTTGGACGATTTCTCCTCGAGCTCTCATAAATATGCATTTGGTATCTATTACCTGTCTTTCCTATATGAAAGCATACTCTTTTCAATGTACGAAGAGCATCTATACTTTCGGGTTTATCTTTAGTTAAGAAAAAGTATACATCTGCTACTTCATCAGCCACTCCTTTTACATTCCAATCCCTCAAATATATTTTGTTCACATAAAACAAAGCATACCAACCAAGATATTTTTCATAACTCTCTATTTTCTCTTTAATTTGAAAAAAATATACATCTCCCTCTTCCCATCCCAAGACATATGGTTTATGAACAGGAATTTTTTTATATTCCGGCATCGTCTCTTCTAACTGCACTTTCAACTTGTCCAATACCTTACTTCTCTCATACCTAATTCTTTCTGTTTGCCAACGTTGCGATACTCTATCTTCTTCTATCAACTGAAGTGCTATTGTTTTAATTTTCTCTGTCAATCTTCCCTTTTTCCACAACGTATCTGCCAGACCAAAATAAAAATCATATTTGCAGTCGATATCCTCCATGTCCTCCTGATATTCTGATAATATTTCCTTCAGAGCAACTTCATCACTTTTCCCCGACTTAAGTTTTGCAATATAATCTTCTTTCACATCTGCACTTATGTCATTTTGATAAATGCCTACTCCCCATGTTCCCATCAAATCTCTCCTTAACAAAATATTTTTTGTTTTCAATTTACATTATATCGGCCAAGGCATATTTTTACCAGTCAAAAAGGCACCCAAGCTATATGCCTGAGTGCCACCAGTTTCCACCAATATTCTATTATCAAATCACCTTGAACATATTCTGTTTCAAAGGCTTATCATCCTTGTCCGAAATCCCCATCTCTTTTCTTGCATTTTCCAACCCCTGCATCTTCTGAAGTTCTTTCTCCGCATCCTCAAGTCCAACATGGGTGTAAACATTAAGTGTCACGGCAATATCCGAATGCCCCATGAGGTACTGCAATGTCTTAGGATTCATGCCAGATTTCGCCATGTTAGAGCAATATGTATGACGACATACATGGGGTGTGATATTTGGCATCTGTACCTTATAAATCTCGTTGTACCTGCCCACCATACTGTTAAATCTGTGTTCCCAGTGCATGGCAACCAGCGGCATTCCGTTCTTATCCAGAAAAAGAAATCCAGTGTATCCACCTACCACTTTCTCCACTTTATATTCTGGTCTATCTTGAATGATTGCTCGAAACATTTCTGTAACTTCTTTTGTCATTGGAATAACCCTTGTTCCGGCATTTGTTTTTGTTGGCTCAATTACATACTCCATCTTCGAAGTTCTCTGCAACTGATGGTCGATATTGATGGTTCTTTTCTCTAAATCAATATCTTTCATCGTCAATCCACAAAACTCCGAGATTCAGATGAAATAGTGCCATCGGATTTCAGCTCCTTTTCTCTGTTTTCATGGCTGATGTGGGTAATCGCCATGTGACGGACGGCAAGTCCACAGGGGATAGCCGCTTTAGCGGCGCAAGGGGGTGTAGCCACCTTGACGGAACGAAGTGACGAAATTTAATTTGCTCATCTTTTTCGTATTTCTCAACACTCATTATCTAAGTTCAAGGGAATTGGAAATATAAAAATGGAAATCTTGTTCCTTGCAGTATTCTTTTATTTTTCGAATCAGTTTTTGATTAGTTGTATATTCCAACAGATACACTTCCACCCCATCCGCCTTGCACGTTTCCAAATATTTGCAGAAATAATCTCTCGTCTCGCTCGTTTGTTCATGAAAAGTTCCGCTATCAAAATCAATACTGCTCCATACTGATTCCTGATTTACACCTGTCATAATCTGATCAATCGCCCCATAGCGTTCCCTATATTCCGCCACATAAGTATCTCCACCGTTGATGACGACCGCTTTTCCTAACGTCATTATGTTTTGTAGAATCGCTGTAATGCCTTCAAAAATACTCTCGTGCGGATCGTAATAATATACATCACAATTATCTATAAAGAATCCGTCAACACCTTTTTCATATAGTTCCTGAGAAAGCTG
>ULOI01055818.1_pt1 | contig 25628 bp, 24 predicted proteins | sample 1952231 | NCBI WGS metagenome assembly ULOI01 (sample SAMEA4835593, study PRJEB28245) | human gut metagenome | biome: gut microbiome; material: fecal sample | place: Denmark | collected 2008
CCGTTCGTACACGCAAACCACGTGTCGCCAGAAACCCTAAAACCGGCGAAAGCGTGCAAGTTGCTGCAAAAAAAGTTCCTTTCTTCAAATCCGGCAAAAATGTAAATGACGCTTTAAACAAAAAAGGCAAATAATCTATGAACTGGATCACAAGTCTCACCCGCCCGACGGTTAAAAAATTGGCTGTCCAAAAGGATATTCCCGATTATTTTTGGGATAAATGCAAGGGTTGCGGCGAAATGTTGTTCCATTCCGAAATTACAAAAGAAAATTTCGTATGCCCCCATTGCGGTTACCATTTTGCATTGCCAACTTTAAAACGCTTTGAACTCTTATTTGATGAAGGGCAATATACGCTTATCCAATTGCCAAAAGTCAAAGAAGATCCATTGCACTTTGCCGATATGGAAAAGTATACCGACCGTTTGAAAAAATATCGGAAAAAAACCAAAACGGAAGATGCCATTTTGGTGGCACACGGTAAAATTGGGGGCTATCCGGCGGTTGTAGGAATTTTCGATTTTGCATTTATGGGCGGTTCAATGGGCACAGCTGTTGGGGAAGCCATTATTAAAGCTTCACAACTTGCTTTATTGCAAGAAGCAGCATTGATTTTGGTACCCGCTTCAGGCGGTGCACGGATGCAAGAAGGTATTTTATCTTTGATGCAAATGGCTCGCACAACTGTGGCCGTTAAAAAACTAAAAGAAAAAAAATTACCTTATATCAATATCTTAACAAATCCAACAATGGGTGGTGTTACGGCTTCTTTTGCCATGCTGGGCGATATAACTTTTGCTGAACCTGGCTCTTTAATCGGATTTGCAGGAGTCCGTGTCATTGAGCAAATCACATTGGCAAAATTGCCGGCAAATTTCCAAAAAGCAAGTTATTTGCTTGATCATGGGATGGTTGACCAAGTGATTCATCGCAAAGATTTGAAAAAAGAACTGATTAAGGTCTTTAAATTATTACATCCAAATCAACCAAAATAAATTCATTTTAAGCATGCACTTGTAATATTCAATGGAATTGTCTATATTGAAAATAGACGAAGAAATTTAACTTGGGGAGAAGCAAACATGACAATTTTATTTTTCGATTCTGATGCCAGATTAAAACAACATGCAAAAAAATACTTACAAAATGAATCTGACTTTGAATTTTTTAATACCAGTTTAAACACTATCAGCAAAGCAAAACTGGAACCCTATGCAGACACAGAAATTATTTCTGTCTTCATCCATTCCGAAGCTTTATCAAATAAGAAATTGGATTTGCTACCGAATTTAAAATTAATAGCAACCCGTTCAACAGGATTTAACCATATTGATTTAGATTATTGTAAGCAACGCGGTATTGATGTGGTTAATGTCCCGCGGTACGGAGAAGTAACAGTAGCCGAATTTACATTTGGCTTGTTGTTAGATTTGGCTCGTAAAATTATTCGAGCTGAAAGTGATATGAAACACAATCGTGTTGATGTATCTAACTATATGGGGTTTGATTTAGCCGGCAAAACTATCGGTGTTATCGGAACCGGTTCCATTGGCCAGCATGTAATTAAATTAGCTCAAGGATTTGGTATGCATGTTATAGCATATGATTTATATCCGAAGCCTGAGTATAAAAAATTATATGCCAAAAATTTAGATTCATTATTTAGAAAATCTGACATTATTTCTTTACATGTGCCATCTACTCCTGAAAATATTCATATGTTGGATCAAAAAGCTTTTTCTATAATGAAAAAGGGTGTCATTATCATTAATACAGCACGTGGCGATTTAATTGATACACAAGCACTTTATCAAGCTTTGCGTGTCGGACAAGTCGGCGGGGCCGGTTTGGATGTGTTGGAAAATGAAGACTTCTTGGTTCATGATGAAATTATGACATCCAGCCGACTAAAAGACAATGAATTCTTGTTGGATTCCGCCATGAACTTGAAACTGATGCAATTTGACAACGTTATTTGTACGCCGCACATTGCATTTAATACAAAAGATGCTATTGACCGTATTAACGATACAACTTTTGAAAATATCAAAAACTTTTTAAAAGGAAAAATTGTAAACAGCGTTATCAGGAAATAAAATTGAAACAAGCCCCCTCTTTTAAATTTTATCTTTTTTTAGGCGGTATTTTCTTAACAGCCTTTATCGGAGGGTTTAACATCCACACGCGCCCGAAAGTATCCGTCATTATGGCAACATACAATCGGGCTGAAACTTATTTGCCACGAGCGATTGATTCCATTTTGTCTCAAACAATGGGCGATTTTGAATTCATTATCATAGACGACGCCTCAAAAGATTCAACAAAGGAAATTTTGAAATCTTATGCGAAAAAAGATAAACGCTTGCGCATTTTTTCGAATGAATACAATAAAGGTCTTGTTTATAATTTAAATTTAGGTCTTCAAAAAGCGCATGGGGAATATATCGCCCGCATGGATGATGATGATAAATCATTACCCGAACGTTTTGAAAAACAAATTGCCTTTTTAAAAGAAAATCCAGATATCACAGCGGTCGGATGCAGTTTTGCACGGCCGGATAATCTCTATAAAAAAGATTTTTTCCCGGCTAACCCGGAAGAGGCCAAAATTCGCTCTTTATTTGACGTACCAATTGCTCATCCTTGTGCCATGATTCGCAATAACTTTTTAAAACAACATAATATTCATTACGTGGATGATTATGCTTTAGCGGAAGACATGCCGTTTTGGCGCGATATTATATGGAAATTTGACGGCAAGGTTTCCAATTTGCCTGATGTATTGTTGATAAAGGATACGGCTGCTCCAAAATCATATGGCTATGCATGGCGTCAATGGGAATCCGTTAAACAATTTGGCAAAGACAGTATGAAAATGATATTCGGCGATAAAATACCCAATACTACCAGTCGTTGTGTTTATTTCAAGTACATGGAAAAATTGAATAAACAAAAAAAGATTGTCGATGAAAATATATTAAACACATACATTAATCGTTCATGTCCCAAAAACGAATTACATTTAAAAAATCAAGAATTTGAAGATACCTTCGCACTACATGACAATTATTTGGAAAAAGGTAAGCAAAAGGCAAAAATCATTGAGCACACAGATAATTTATTGGAAGTTATTTGGGAGGGAACTTCAAAAAAAGAAACCTATATAAAAAACACTGACAATGTTTTTGAACACTATAATTAAGACGAAAATAATTTGCGGTAAATCTTGTTTAAGATAAACATCTGTTTGACACAAATACTTCACAATGTTTTTATTAAAAAAATTATTGATTTCGACCGGATGCAGCCATATCATTTGTGTCATCTTCGGCCAATGCAGGATTATCTTCGTCCGCGATGACCTCATCACCTATAGGTTGAGTTTCATCCAACGGATAAGTGTCATTTTTCACAACAATTGATGGCGTTTTAGGACTTTTTACGACACATGACAAAACCCAAATATCATACACGGGATGTTCCATTGCACTGAGCGCCGGATTGGACGAAAACATCCAACCGTTAAAAACGGGTACAATATCCCCTTTCGCATTTTTTTCGACGATATCCAAATAGGCCGCATTTTCGGGTGTTTCTTCGGGCGTTCGCGTAACGCATTTTTGGGGCGTTACAGATAAGTCGCCGAATCGGATGGATGTGCCTATTTTCGCTTCCAATGTGCTCATGCGCCCTGTGATTTTATCGACACCGCGCAATAACACTTTATCGGTCTCGATATTTGCCGCCATTGCCGGCATGGATACAAGACATATTAACAGCACATATTTCACTATTTTCATTCTTTGCATCGCCCTATTTTGTTGATAAAAAGATAAATTCCGAAACATTATCTTCCAATGATTTATAACTTTTCGTATTAATAATTTGGTCATTATCTTTTAACAAAGCCGCACTCTTTCCCGGTTCCAAGCGAACATATTTATCGCCCATGATGCCAACATCAGCAATCGCTGCAACCGTATCAATCGGCAATTTGACCGTTGGGTCAATGCTTAAATAAACATCGGCGGTATAGGTATCTTTATTAAGTTTCGTGTCCATAACCGAACCAACTTTAATACCGGAAATACGTACGTCGGAACCAACCTCTAACCCGCCGATTTTTGAAAAATTAGCCATGATTTGATAACCCGATACATTCTTCACATCCACACGGGCAAGGGCAAAAAACAAAAACGTGCCGGCAAAAATAAGAACAAAAAAGCCTAAAATCGTTTCAATGGGGTTCTTTTTCATGATACATCTCCTGCCTGTGCATTACTTAAGTTTTCTTTTTGAGTCTCATTCAATTCGTTTTTCTTTTTTTCACGCATAAAAGCGTTCACTTTATCCATCAATTCAGTCAAAATAAGGGCATCTTGCGTGTATAAAATGCTGTCGCCGGATTTTAACAACTCATCATCGCCCCCGGGCACCAGTTCAATATGTTTGGCCCCTAACAGCCCGTCCGTTTCGATGACAGCCGACGTATCGGTGGACAGTTCCACATATTTCGGAAAAGACATGCCAACCTTAACGGCATATTGTCCGTTCAAGGATTGGGAAACCACCTCGCCCACTTTAATGCCGGCCAAACGAACCTCTGCACCGTTCATTAATCCATCGGCTTTTGTAAATTGACCATAGAGCGTAAAAGACGAAGGGCGTTTATCGGATACTTTTTGTGCATGTAAAAACAAAAGGATGAACCCCAATAATATGGATAAAAAGATACCCGCCATCATTTCTTTGTTTTCTTGTTTCATATAAAAACCCTTCAATTTTTCTTTTATCATTTGACAAGATTATGCATGAATTGTCAAGCATTCTTTATTATTTTTATTGACGCAGGCTATTTTTTTAACTAGCCTTAATATATGAAATATTTATTGTGCATCTTTTTATGCGTGTTATCTTTTTCGGGAACGGCTCGTGCTTTATCCATTGTACGCGATACTGAAGTTGAAGGCATTTTAAATTCTTATGCGCGCAAAATTTTTGCAGCGGCAGGTTTGGATCCGGCTAATGCGGAAGTTGTTTTGATAAACGATAATACCATTAACGCATTTGTTGCCGGCGGACAAACAATATTTGTTCACACGGGCTTGATTACTAATGCTACAAGTGTAGATGACGTCGTATTTGTATTATCGCATGAAACGGGGCATATTGTCGGGGGTCATGTCGTGCGCGGCATTGAACAAATGAAAAACGCTCAGTCCACTGCCCTGATTTCGACCGTTTTAGGCGGTTTGGTAGCTGTAGCCGGAGGACGCCCTGACGCGGGTATGGCTGTTATGATGGGCGGCCAAGGTTCGGCCTTGGGACTTTATTTATCCTATCGGCAAGTGGAAGAAAGTTCGGCGGACAGAACTGCGGTCGACATTATGCACAAAACGGGGTACTCTTTGATGGGTTTTAGTAACACAATGCGTCAAATACAACTGACGGAACGGCTAAATGCCTCTCAAGAAGCCGGCGCATACTTAAACACTCATCCAGTTACGAAGGACCGTATCCGTGACATGGAACGCTTTACGGCAAATGCTAAACCGCCCCATTATGATGCCCCTTTTGAAATGGCAAAAGCAAAGCTTATCGGTTTTTTATATACGCCCAAAAAAACGCGCGAAATTTATAAGGAAGAGACCCTCCCCGGCAAATATGCCTTAGCCATCGCACTATACCGTGATAAAAAAATTGCGCAGTCGTTACAAAAAATTGATGAACTCATTGCTTTGCAACCGGACAATCCGTTTTTTTATGAGCTGAAAGGCCAATTTTTATTCGAAACGGGTCATGTTGATGAAGCTGCCAAAGTTTATGAAAAAGCTGTCAAGTTATTGCCCAGGGCACCTCTGATTCGTTTGGCTCTAGGACAGGCTTTGAGCGAGAGCGAACAAAAACAAGCGTCCGAAAAAGCCGTTTTTCACTTATCGCGTGTGGTCACGCAAGATGCCTATATTCCTGAAGCATGGCGATTACTTGCCATAGCATATGGGAAAAATAAGAACATACCGATGGCCGATTACGCGATGGCGGAATATTACCAACTTATCGGCAACACGAAAGAATCCCGCCGTTTGGCACAGCGCGCATTAAAAGGCGTTAATCCAGGAACGCCCGCGTATTTGCATCTGCAAGATATTTTGGCAACCTCACAAAACAAAAAATGATTGTGCCATAATACCTTTTAAAGATTTAAAAGAATAATATTTTTTATGGTTGCCGCTTTTTTTTAAGAGAGAAAAAATTACAGTAGGATATTCTATATATTCTAAAATGTTAACCGCGCAATATCGCCCAAACGGCATTTTGTTAATGCCAGCCCAAAATTTGTAATGGCTATGCCTTGTGATAAAGCTGTTTGAATACGGTTTTGAACTTCTTTGGGTGTTAGAACACAACCACCGCATTGTAAAATTAATCTATAGCCTGTTAAATTTTCCGGTAACGTTTTACCATGTGCAAATTCAAAAATTAAGGTTTTACCAGTGTAATTTTCCAAAATTTTAGGAATCATAGCTTTGGCAATATCATCTTCACGCGTTGTATGAACGCAGCTTTCGGCAATTAAAATTTTATCGTTGTCATTTAATGCATCAATCATCACCAATCCATCCAACAACACCGAAAAATCCCCCTTCATGCGCGCAAATAAAATTGAAAAAGTTGAAACTTTTTGCGAAACAGGCACCTGTTTTAAAACCTCTTTCACTACCTTTGAATCGGTAATAATCAAATCATAATTTTGACTGGATAAAGCTTTGGGCAATTCTTCCAATGCGATACAAGTTATAAATACATGCCGGTCGATTAATTCACGTATCATTTGAACCTGAGGCATTATTAATCGTCCCTTTGGCGCCGAGTCATCTTGCGGCATAACCAGTAAGATTTTATCATGCTTTTGAACAATACCTTCCAACAATTTTTTATCAGGCATTTGTTTTAAATGTTTTACAATTTGACCGAGTAAATTTTGAACGCTTTTTTTGCTTAAAGTATTTATTGAAAGTTTCCAATTATCATACTGATATAAATCATTTTTATTGTACACAATAATATATGGGATTTTAAAAGAATTGATATAATCCAACACCTTACAATCGATTGGCGTCAATTCGTTTGACGTCACAACCAACACAGCTAAATCGGCATTTTTCAACGTTTTAAGCGCCGCTTTTTCACGTTCAATCCCAAGGGGGCTTTCATCCCCAAACCCTGCCGTATCATAAAGTTGAACGGGCCCGAAATCCAAAATTTCAAATGCCTTTGAAACGCTGTCCGTCGTTGTGCCGTCAATATCGGAAATGATTGAAATTTCATCGCCGATAATTGCATTGATTATTGAAGACTTGCCGACATTTGTCCGTCCGACAAAGACAATTTTTTTCCTCATCCCAATCGGTGTTTGTTGCATAAAAACTCCTCAAAATGACTATTTCTTAGTTATATCATGAAATAAAAATTTATAAAAGCAAATTTATGTATATTCATATTTTGACCGTCCAAAATCAAATCCCGGTTTTAATCCAAGCTTTAAAATTACATCAACCAAATTTTTTAAATCAGTTAATTTTTCAGTGAACGCTGTATTTTTCCCTTGATACAAAGCATAATCATGGCGGTATTTATCCGGCGTATAGGATAACATTAACACATTGGCACCACGTTTTAACCCTTTTTCTTTAGAGTTGCTATCCAAAGAAGCACATGCTGAAGCCACCGGGATATTAACATCAGGTGCCATTAAACGGTAAATGGCCATAGCGCGGTAAACTAAATCCATGTCACCGTTTAAATGTTGTTCTAGTGGTGTATGTTGAGCACGCACAAAAGGTGTTAATGAAAACATATGAACGCCGATTTGGACCAATTCAAGCAAATCAGCCGCCAACATTTTTGTTGTATACCCCGGCAATCCGGCAATAAAGCCTGAACCGACCTGATACCCTAAATTTTTTAAATTTTCAACGCACTTGATACGCGGCTTTAATTCATACCCTGGATGCAAAACACGATATAATTCATCTTGCAATGTTTCAACCTTTAACAAATATCTGTCTGCGCCAGCTTCTTTCCATAACCGATAAGTTTCCTTAGGTTTTTCCCCCATTGATAACGTGATATCTGCGCCCGTTTCATCTTTTATCTTATGGCAAATTCGCGCAATTTCAATGTCGCTGACAGCTTCGCTTTCGCCCGACTGAATCACAATGCTTTTAAGACCTTGCGCCTTAATTTGACGCGCAGATGCCACGATTTCATCAACAGTCAAAGTGTATCTTTTAAGCTTTTCATTTTGTGCTCGAATACCGCAATATAGGCAATTACGCGCACAAATATTCGTACATTCTATAATACCGCGCAAATAAACTTCATCGCCATAGGCATTTGTTTTCGCCTCATCGGCTTTCATGTACAACCAGTTATCCGCCCTGCCCATAAGCAAAGCGTAAATTTCATCAAAAGTAAATGTCATTGGCACCGGTAGCAACCTTTGTCAGTTGTTGTTCGATTTTTTCTTTTTGTTTGGAATGCTCAACCATTTTACGCACCAAATCCAACCCGGCCGTTTTCGTTTTGTGAGAAGCATAATCACGCAGATATTCCGAAAAAGTAAAAACGGCATTGGGAAAGCAAAAATCTTTGATAAAGGCCTTTTTGGCCAAGCCCATGAAATGTTCCCCAACACGTTTTTTGCGATAACATCCGGTGCAAAATGACGGAATATAGCCCAAATTTGTCACCAAATCATAAATGACTTCATCCAAACTTCTTTCATCGGCCACATCAAATTGCGCTCTATCAAAATCATCGGTCATTGAATCATGATAACCGCCCGGAGAAACCTTAGACCCTGCTGACAATTGCGATATGCCAAGCTTCAACAATTCCATACGCAAGGATGCCTTTTCACGCGTCGAAATAATCATACCGACATAAGGCAATGCCAAACGTGTGACCGCCACAATTTTTTTCAAGTCTTCATCCGAAACTTTATATGGCGGATTAAAAGACATATCGCTGCCATGCGCGGGTTCCAAACGCGGAAAAGAAATAGTATGCGGTCCGACGCCGTAAGTTGCCTCCATAACCTGAGCATGTTTAATAAGCGCAATTGTATCATATTTGTAATCGTACAAACCATATAAAACGCCCATGCCGTAATCTTCAATACCCCCTTCATATGACCTGTGATGAGCATATAAACGCCACAAATAATCTGCTTTTTTGCCCGAAATATGGACTTTTTCGTAAGTTGGTCGATGATAGGTTTCTTGAAAACATTGAAATGTACCGATATGAGCCGTGGATAAAATTTTAAAGTCTGCCACACTCATCGGCGCAATATTCATATTGATGCGACGAATTTCCCCACTCGGAGGCGTTTTAACGGCATAACAAGCTTCGACATCTTCAACCAATTGTTCGGGCTTGTAAGGTGTTTCACCATATACTAACAATAACCGCTTATGGCCTTGGCGCTGTAAGATAGCCGTCTCTTCTTGCAATTGTGCTTTCGTCAGATGGCGGCGGACGAGTTCTTTATTATCTTTTCGAAAACCGCAATATAAACAATTATTGGCGCATGTATTGCTGACATACAGTGGGGCAAATAAAACCATACGGTTGCCGTAGATATATTGTTTAATCTGGCGTGCCGTTTCAAAAATTTCTTCCCACAATTCATAGTCTTTCAAATTCAACAACGAACCGACTTCATTTAATGTTAAGCCCTTATGTTCGGCAGATTTGCATTTGGAAATTATATCGCGAATTTTATTTTTCTCGGGAATTTGATTGATGGCTTTATCAATTTCTTCCTCATTAATAAAACTTTCATACGACATACTTATAAGCCCTTTCTTAATTCAACTTTAAACTTCAATATTGTACGTGTCAAGGAAAATAGTGTTTTTTTGAAATTTAACCTTATAGAAAAAAATTAAATAAATCATATTATTATGCAATCGGATAAACACTCAAAATTATACTGATTTGACTTTAACGGAAAAATAGGTTAGAATTGGCGCTTATTTAAAGGCAGAAAAATGAGCGAAATTAAACTCACTAAAACCCATATCCCTGAAAACGGCCGTTACGATTATGCCTATTGTATTGATGTGCCCAATAAAAAAGGGATGAAATTATACACAATTTTTGGATATGATTCTCCTAAAATGCATCCTGGCAATTTACAAATGGATACAAAACATCCGGAATTATCCTACTTCATGCGTGATGAAATCGGCATCTATGCTAGGTTATTTAATAGGGACATTTTGACAGTTGCCGATGAAAACGGCGATTTAATCCTGTCATTCAATCGTTTGGAAGCAAAACCCAAAATCGTCATATATCAAGAACCTGAAACCCCTTTTATTCACCTTTTATCTGCCAAAGATGCAAAACAAGCAGGATTTATTTACGAAAACAAATCCCCGACAGCGCAGAAAAGAAATAATATAAAAAAAGGAATTTCTTTTTTATTGGCCGCTTCTGCTTTATTCGGCAGTTGTAAATACGCTGACACACATTCGCAAGAAATTAAAGAAACAAGCGCCCCTTTAATTGAAAAAATCACCGGAGCATTTTGTTCATTTAAAGAAGTTCTTGACAATCAAATTCACCGCTAGGACAGAATTTCAAGTCCTTTGCTATTATATTTCGTTTTGAATATATTTGATTTTCCTTATTGGAATCTAAGCGCTTCAATCGGATCCAACTTCATGGCTTTAATCGCCGGCATCAAACCCGACGCCACACCAACGATAATAGCAACCGAAGCCGAAATAATAACCGACCACATTGATATAGGTACATGAACGTCGAAAATTATACCACCGATTTGAGATAGTCCGATGCCGATAACCATACCGACAAAACTGCCCATAAATGAAATCAATACCGATTCGGTTAAAAACTGTAGTAAAATCCATCGATTCGGTGCCCCCAACGCTTTTCGCGTGCCGATTTCACGCGTTCGTTCGGTGACGGATACCAACATCATATTCATAATACCAATACTACCAACCAATAATGAAATCGAAGCGATTGAAGCCAATAAAATAGATAAAATTAAACCGATTTTACGGGCTTCATCCAACATTTCCGTCATCAGGCGAATGGTAAAATCATTATCTTGCGTATCTTTCAAATAGTGGCGCGCACGCAACATATATTCAATTTTTTTACCAACCGATTCCATTTTGTCTTCTTCAGTTACTTTTACAAAAGCTATGTCCGCAAAATTCGGGCGCCAAGACCCGCGCAACCGTTGCCGTAAAGTGGTAGCGGGCATAATGACAATATTATCTTGGTCATTGCCCATCAATCCGTCCCCTTTGGATTTTAACGTTCCGATAACCGTAAATGGCCGATTCCTCAGGCGTATCGTTTTACCCACCGGATTTTGAATACCGAACAATTCATCCACCACCGTCTGCCCCAATAATACATACGGCGCCCCAACCTTAACATCTCTGTCCGTAAAACCGATACCATGTTCTATATCCCAATTGCCAACTGTTAAATAATCCGGCGTGGTTCCCAACACCGACACGTTCCAGTTATTGGATCCATACACAGCTTGCGCCGTCGTATTCACAACATAGGACGTCGTCACAACATCGGGTATACTTTTAAGCGCATCAACATCTGCAAAGCTCACGGTTGGGCGCCCCCTGCCCGTTCTGACCCCGCCACTGATAGATTGTCCGGGTAAAATTAAAATCAAATTGCCACCCATGTCTTGGAAAGATTGATTGATTTGTTCTTGGACGGTTTGACCCGCCGCCACCATCATCACGACGGCCGCCACACCAATCATTATCCCTAGCGTCGTTAAAAATGTTCGCAGTTTATATGAAGTTATGGATATCCAAGATTCCGAAAGGACTTGCCGTATCATTTTGATTCCTTTTTGTATTGTGCCAAAGTGCCGTCAAATCCCACCTTGCCGTCATGGATTAAAATTAAACGTTTAGCATATTCGGCCACATCTTCTTCGTGCGTTACCAAAACAATGGTAATGCCTTGCTTATTCAAATCGGTAAACAAAGCCATAATTTCATCGGAAGTTTTGGAATCCAAATTGCCGGTCGGTTCATCGGCAAAAATTAAAACGGGATTATTTATCAAAGCCCGTGCGATAGCAACCCGTTGTTGCATACCACCCGATATTTGCGATGGCAATCTGTCTTCATAACCTTTCAAGCCGACCCTTTCCAACATTTGAACAGCGCGTTCATATCTTTCGCCGGCACCCACATCGGCATAAATTAGCGGCAAAGACACATTATCAGCAATCGTGCGTTTCATCAAAAGATTAAAGTTTTGAAAGACAAAGCCGATTTCCTTGCCCCGAATATGGGCAAGTTGTTCATCGGTCTTATCTGCAACCTCTAAACCGTTGAGTTCATAATGCCCACTGGTGGGTCTGTCCAAACATCCCAAAATATTCATTAAAGTGGATTTGCCTGAACCGGAATGCCCCATAATTGACACAAATTCGCCCTGATTTATGGAAAAAGAAATATGCTTTAAAACCTCTTGTTTCAAACCGCCTGCCATAAAGTAGGTTTTGCACAGGTCTTTAACTTCAATAACTTTCTTTTTTTCTTTTTCCATTAAAGTCATCTGCTTTCATTAACGTTTTCTGCCGCTTTTTTGTAAGTACTCGCCAATAATTTCATCCCCCGGTTTCAATCCATCTTTAACTTCGACATAAGAAATATCGGATATCCCGCGCGTAAAAACAACGGGCACCACTTCATCCCCTTTTAATTGATAAACCAACCCTTGATTATTGGCAACCGTCGGTGCTTTAGCTTTAATATATTGACGCACAACAGCATTCGGTTTGTATTGTAAAGCGGTTGTTGGCACACGCACGGCATCTTGCTTATCTTGAATTTTAATATTCACAAACGCTGTCATACCGGGCAATAATTTGCGCGACGAGTTATCTACCTCAATCACAACAGTGTACATGACAACATTTTGTTCTTCCGTCGGAGACAACCTGATTTGTTTGACAATCCCTTGAAAATCATCATTCGGATGCGCATCCACGGTAAAATTCACCAACATATCCGGCACAATCATTCCGATATCGGCTTCGGCAATGTTTGCTTCAATTTGCATCTTGCTTAAATCTTCGGCAATTGTAAATAAAGTCGGCGTTTGTAAAGACGCAGCAACCGTTTGCCCCTGTTCAACCTCTTTTGAAATCACGGTACCCGACACGGGAGAAATAATGCTGGCATATCCTAAGTTTTGATTGGCTTTATTATAAGCTGCCAATGCAGACAATTCTTGTGCTTGTGCCGTTGCCAATGCTACTTCGGCATCTTCCAAATCGGCCTTTGCAATTAATTTATCTTTATATAAATTATCGTAACGTTCATAATTAAGCTTTGCCACTTTCAACTTAGCCTTAGCCAATTGCAATTGGGCCGCTGCATCGTTCATGTTTTCTTGCAAAACGGATGTGTCCAAACGGGCAAGAAGCTGCCCCTCTTTAACCTCATCATTATAATCGGCCAAAACCGCTTCAATAATGCCGGACACTTGAGTTCCGACACTGACGGTATTAATCGGTTGAATTTTGCCGGATGCCGAAACTTGTTGAACAACTGGTCCCGTATCAATCGTTATTAATTCAAAATCTTTGCGCGAAAGCCCCGATTGACCATTGGTGTGCCGATACCAAAAGAAAGCGATAACCGCCAAAATGATAAGGATTATAAGCCAAGTTTTCTTTTTCATTTAATTAAACCTTCCGATTGCTCTGTATAGTTTTGCTTTGGCAGTTAAAACGCCATAAAACGACACAATATTTTCTTGTCGCGCCGTTGCCAACTGCGATTCGGCCGTCAACAAGTTGATAATGCTGCCCCGTCCGACTTGGTACATGGCAAAAGCCACACGACGGTTTTCAATAGCGCTTTCCAAAACCGTTTTACTGATTTCGTAGGATGATATGGCTGTTTGATAGTCTTGAAAAGCTGTCCATACTTCATTGCGAACCGTATCTTCGGTATCGGCTACGTCCAAAGCCGCCTGTTCCATTTGGTATTTGGCCCTTGATATTTTATAGGTATCGGAAAATCCGGTAAAAAGAGGCACGGATAAACTTAATCCCACATTTGTGCTGTATTGATACGGATTAGAAGTCTTCCAATCATCTTTATAGGCAACACCTGATGACACAGAAATAGAAGGTAAAGCTGATGCTTTAGCAATATTGACATTTTGCCGCGATGCTTCCAATGAACTTTTGGAACCTTTAATTTCCGGGCGCAAAGATAAGGCCAGGTCAATCAACTCGGTAACTGATTTTTTTGTATCCAAATCCAATTCTTCGGCCGAACGTTTCGGCTTCATTAAATTAAAAGTCGTTTCGGGCGGCAAATTTAGCAAAGACGCTAAATCCCCTTTGCTTGTTTTGACGGCATTTTGCGCCTGAATCACTGCCAATTTAGATTGTTCATAACTGGTATTGGCAAGCAATTTATCACTGGCAGATACCAAACCAAGCTCAAATCGGCGCAAAGCTTCATCATACGATTTTTTTAAAGATTCTTGCGTCGCTTTGGCACTGCGCAAAACCTCTTCGTTGCCAAGCAAATTGTAATAGGCTTGGGAAATATTAAAAACAATATCTTGCAAAGCGGAATTGTAGGAAAATTGAGCCGCCTGCAAATATGCCTTGGTTTGTGCATTTCGGGCCGTTCTGCCCCCAAAATCGTACAAAAGCCATTCAAGGGCAACATTACCCGAATACGGGTCGTTATCAAGTGATTTTTCCTTTTGCTGTTTTAAATAATCCGATTCAAGTGTTGCACGCCCGGCAACAGAGGGCAAATATTCCGACTTTTGTTGGCCCAAGTCTGCCTCAGCCACTTTAACAGCCATATATCCTTTATTTAATTTCGGATTATTGCAAATACCGATGGAAATTAAATCCGTCAAGGTTAATGGCGCCTGCCCCACTTGTTTATCCAAACATCCCTGTGGCGCTTTTGCCCGATACACCGAAAACGGGTCGAGTTCGGCATTGGCATTGAAAGCTAAAGCAATTAAACCGATACACATAAAAAAATATGTTTTCATTTTCCATCCTTTTTGTTATAGTGATTATAATGAATTAAAAAACGGATTTCAATTATTTTTAAGGGCTGTTTCATGAAATATTTATTTTTTGTGTGTATCACATTTTTTTCTTTACAAATCAATGCCGAAACGGCCGTTTATTTTACACCGTCGTTGGATTGTGAAAATCAAATCATCCGTTTGTTGAACAATGCAAAAAAAAGCATTGATATTTCGGTATATTCCATTAATAACGATAACATTGTCGCGGTCCTTAAACAAACTCATGAAAGGGGCATTCCCATTCGCATTTTAACGGACCGTACCCAAGCTGCCGGACGCGGCGCCAAATCAATTGATTTGTATGAAAGCGGACTTGATATTCGTGTCCATTCCAAACACCGCATTGAACATAATAAATTTATGGTGGCGGATAACGAAGCCATTATTACAGGCTCCTATAATTGGACAAATCCCGCCAGTTTAAAGAATTCGGAAAATTGTTTGGTTGTTTGGAATGACCCCGATACGGTTATGAAATATAAAAAACGGTTTGAATACCTGTGGGATGTCAATTCTGCGGAAAAATCCGATGCCTGGTTTGCAAGAAAGATAGCAGAAAATAAACAAAAAAGCTTGTCATTTGGCAAAACCTCGCCTATAAGTAAGAAATAAGGAGGCTTTGATATGCAAGACTATACACACGAAATTGCTCATAAATTACATAAACTCAATCACTTATTTGAAAATGCCCAAAACGACAAAATTTTATGGGAAGAAATGCAAATCCTGTCAAAAAGTGCATTTGATTTGCAAGATGAACTTTTGCAACTTTTGGATAAACACGAAAAAACGGAAAAAGACTTAATTAAATTGCAAGCTGTATTTGACGCCCGCGAATTGGTTTGGGATTTGATAAATAAAATTGCCCTACGCGAAGTTGAAGTCAAAGAAAAAACATTCAAAAAATCAACGCAAAAATCAGCCGAAAATACGGATAAAAAGGCAAAAAAATGATAAAAGATATAAAAGAACTTTCTTTTGAAGAGGCCATGGAAGAACTGGAAAGTGTTGTGCGCCAGCTTGAAACGGGGCGAATCAAATTGGATGAAGCTGTTAATTTTTACGAACGCGGCATGACACTTAAAAAATTATGTGAAGAAAAATTAACGACGGCAAAAGCCAAAATTGATATATTAGTACTTGACAAAAATAATAATATTACAGGAGCACAACCATTCGATGACACCCTTAAATCTTAAATTATCCGAAGCCAGAACGTTGGTCGACAAACTGTTTGATGATGAATTAAAAATACCCGAAGGGCGTGAAAAACGCGTTATTGAGGCGATGCGCTATTCTGCTATTGGCTCCGGTAAAGCATTCCGCCCCTTTTTGGTTTTAACCGTTGCTAAAATGCTCAATGTCCCTCAAGAACAAGCAGCACATGTTGCCGTAGCTTTGGAAATGGTACACACTTATTCTTTGATTCACGATGATTTGCCAGCCATGGACAATGATACGCTTCGGCGTGGCAAACCGACAAATCATGTCCAATTTGATGAAGCGACGGCAATCTTGGCAGGAGACGCACTGCTTACTCAAGCTTTTGAAGTATTGGCAAATGAAAAAACACATCCCGATGCCACAGTTCGTATCAAGTTAATTGAGGCCTTATCAAAGGCTGCCGGTACACGCGGCATGATTGGTGGGCAAATGATGGATTTATTGGGTGAAAAAGAACCTCTGACTTTAAAAGAAGTCGAACGCATGCAATCCATGAAAACAGGTGCATTACTCGAATTTGCCTGCACCGCTCCGGCAATATTGATCGGCGCATCGGATGAAATTATGCAAGCATTAAAAGCTTACGCCCATGCGATGGGGCTCATGTTTCAAATAACCGATGACATTTTGGATGTCGAAGGCGACAGTGCCACTGTCGGCAAAACGCTCGGCAAAGATTCCAAGGCTCATAAATCCACTTTCGTTTCGTTGCTGGGACTTGAAGAGGCTCGCCAGTTAGCAAGAGATTTGGGAATGGAAGCAAAAGCAGCCCTCAAAATATTCGATGATAAGGCAGACATGCTAAATCATACGACGACTTTCATTTTGTCTCGCAACAAATAATCAGGTATAACACATGTGCAAATAGTTTAAAAAGTTTCCCCTAAAAAATCTCTGAAATGAAAAGGAATAACCCTAAAACAAATATTTAATAACAATAGAGGTAAATATTATGGCCGAAAAACTGATGACCCCTGATCAGAGGGCAAATTTTTGGGATGCTTTGCATCAAGCTTATCCCAATCCAGCATGTGAACTTAATTGGACAAATCCGTATTCGTTAATGATTGCCATTATTTTATCGGCACAAAGTACGGATAAAAACGTCAATAAGGCAACCGAACCGTTGTTTAAAATTGCCGATACGCCCGAAAAAATTAAGGCAATGGGCGAAGAAAAGCTAAAAACATATTTTCGTTCAATAAATTATTTTAATAACAAAACGCGCGCCATTATCGGCTTAACAAATGTTATTTTGGAAAAATTCGGCGGCGAAATGCCAACGGATTTTGATACTTTATTGACATTGCCGGGTGTCGGGCGCAAAACGGCAAACGTGTTTTTAAACGTTGTTTACCGCGCACCCTTCATCGGTGTTGATACGCACGTTTTCAGGCTTTGCCATAGGCTTAAAATTTGCACGGGAAAAAATCCCGAAGAAATTGAACATAAATTGCAAAAATTGGTGCCTGACTGGTTTAAACCGGATGTAGCCCTGGCTTTAGTGTTGCATGGACGGTACATTTGCACGGCAAAAAATCCGAAATGTTGTGAATGCCCACTTTATAACGTGTGCATTGCTGACGAAAAAAAGTCTTGTAATTAAAGAAAAAAGCTTGGATTTTTGATAAATAAATGCTATATATTTTTTAAACAAAGGGAAATAATGAAACGTTTATTTATCTTGACATTTTTGGGCTGTTTTTTATTGATATCAAATTTGGCAGCAGCAACTGCCGATTTGAATGATTTGTTAAACGTTAAAAAACGCCCAAATACCCAAGGAACCATTTATACGGGAACACCTTTTGTATATATTGATTCGGATGAAGACACTTCTCAAAAACCTCAAAAATTTGAACCGTTGCCATATCAACCAAGTTATACGTTTGACATTAAAACACCGTTTGGTCAAAAAGCCGAAGCTTCTTTTGTGCCGCATACAACCGACTTTACGGATAAAATTCAAGTTTTGTCCAACGGCGACGCTGTTATTGAAGAAACCATACAATTTATCAATACACGTCGCGATTATGCTTTTGAACGTGTCATCAGCAAATCAAACGCCGACGAATTAACGTTGGTCAAAGCCACATTGGACAATCGTGCGCTTTCAATTGTTGCGGACAAACGTCCGCCCTTAATGACGGTAGATGAAATGCCGACAGCATGGATAATTAAAGATTCACAAATCCTTTCGCCCGGCGTTCACACCTATGTATTAACATACCTGCTTAAAAATGCTGTCCGTACAAACGGACCAATTGCCACAGTACGCCTGAGTTTAACGGGGCCTCATTGGACTTTGCCGATAGAACGTTTTTCGGCAGTCGTCTTATTGCCAAATAAAACACCATTGTTTAAACAAGATGTACTATTTGGGGCTAACAATCAAAAAATCCCTGAAACGACAGAAGTTTATACCGATGAAAACGGCAATTTTTTCTTAAGCCTTAACCGTCCCTTGCCCGCCTATGCCGACGTCAAAATTAATTTGGATTTCGACAAAAAAGCACTTGAAATCTCTACTTTTTGGGAAACTTTATTTGATAATGCAACCGATATGCTATTTTTAATTGGCGTAGGCATTTTAATTTTATACGCCATGGCAACGGCGATGTTTTTAAAGTTTACCAAATCGGCACTTTACCCGATAAAACAATTGGCAGCCTATAATCTTATCACACTTAGGTACATATCGGGGAATGCTTTTTCGCATTCGTTTGCATCAAATTTAATCAAATATAATACCTATAAAAAAAAGCGCGTGCCATTTATTAAAATTTGGTCAAATATGTTGCTTAAATATCGGCATTTTGCTGGCATCTTGGGGCGCGGTTATGCCCTTTTTGACATACTATACAAATATGTCATAACTCAAGGTCTAATCGTCGGATTGATTATTTGGCAAGCATGGCGTGTTCAAATGCCCCTTGGCAGATTTCAAATTGCCTTTTTAATCATACTTGGCATTTTGAATTTATTTTTTATTTATTTTAAGTGCGAAAAACCTTATATTAAACGCGAAATGACTAAGTTTTTGGACAATGCTTTCAGTACGGATATAGGATTTGGGTTGTCGGTTGCATCAATTCAAGCATTATTTATTCAATTTTATCCTATTATGCTGGCACTGGGCCAACAAAAAGACTGGGTTAATTATATAAAACAGTATAAAATAAATTTTACGGGTTTAACATTTTTGGATGAAAAGGAGACATCTATATGAAATACACTTCAATTATCATGACATCACTAGTTGGTATTTTGGCTTTACCATCCGTATTAAGTGCCGAAACAATCGGCGTTGACGCTCAAAAGAATTTGGATATTACCATCTATAATGAAAATCGTGCATTGGTCAATGATACACGTGCCGCGGATTTGACAAAGGGCAAAAATGCCATAGCTTTTGCCGATGTTTCCAGCCAAATCATGCCCGAAAGCGCTTTGTTACAGGGCAAAGACATCGAGTTAATGGAACAAAATTTCAATTATGATTTATTATCGGAAAGCTCATTGTTGGAAAAAGCTGTCGGCAGTACCGTGACGGTGGAATATATTAATCCGGCTACCGGCGCCATAAAACAAAACCAAGCCGAATTGTTGGCTGTCAACGGTATATCGCCTATTTTAAAAATCGACGGCAAAATTGAAACCCAATACCCCGGCCGTGTCATCTTTAACAAAGTGCCCGATAATTTATTGGCAAAACCCACATTGATTATGGATGTACAATCCAAATCGGCACAATCTCAAGATTTGGAACTGAGCTATCTGACGCGCGGTTTATCTTGGAAAGCGGATTATGTAGCTGAATTAAATGATGCCGAAAACAAAATGAATTTAAACGGTTTGGTAACTTTGAATAATAATTCGGGCGTTGATTATAGAAATGCGAATCTAAAACTGGTAGCGGGCGATGTCAATATCGTTCAAAATTATGTTCAACCCCGTATGATGAAAAGCATGGCTCTGATGGAAAGCGCCGCTGATATGGCAACGGGTGGTATGGCGGTTTCCAGCTTGTCGGATTTTTACTTGTACACTTTGCCGCGTAAAACGGATATTTTATCCAATCAAACGAAACAAGTATCTTTGCTCAGTGGCAAAAACATTAACGTGAAAAAAACATATGAATTTGACAACTCGTTAAGCTTGCTGTACACGCCGGAACTTAAAAAAGTAAAACCGACCATTTTCATCGGCTTTGATAATGAAAAAGACAATAATTTGGGTATTGCTTTGCCAAAAGGCATCGTTCGTTTATATAAAGCCGACAATAAAGGCAAAATGCTTTTTGTCGGAGAGGACAACATTAATCATACGGCCAATATGGAAAAAGTGCGCTTAACGATGGGAACGGCCTTTGATGTATTTGCAAATGCCAAACGTACCGAATATACGCAAGTCAGCTCTAAAGTTTCCGAAATCGGATCAGAAATAACACTTAAAAACGGCGGAGATAAAAACGTTACGGTCGAAATTTATCAAAACTTTTACGGGACATGGAGAATCCTAAGCGAAAGCGTTAAAAGCGAAAATGTAAACGCTAATCGCGTTAAATGGACTGTTCAAGTGCCGGCGAACGGTGAAGCAAAATTGACATATAAAGTTCAATTAAACGCCAATTCGAAGAGCGTTGCATCATCTTCGGCCAAAACCGTGGCAAATTCGGTTCGTAAAAGTTAAATAGTCTGGAAAGTTGTCGGAACGTAATGAAACGTTTATACTTATTAGTTGTAATTTTTTTAATGGGAGGATTTTTATCTTTCCAAACGGTTGCACAATCACAAACCGTTAATGAAATGGATACGGCGTATGAAACCGTTCCGGCGACTTTTTCCATGAATAACATAAAACAATTATTGGAAAGAATGTCAACAAATCCCAGTGGCGAAGAGGATTTACTTCTTAATATGCTGCTGGCTACGCCTTACGAAAAACGCCAATATGTTTTTCCTCAACTGCATGAAAATCGCGCTTTGTCCAAAAAGATTTTAACGCATCCCGAAATTGCGGTTTGGAAGGGCAAAATGCCGACAAACTTGCCACCGCAGTTAAAGGATTATGCCGCACAGTATTTGCCTTACCTGCCACCGATTTATTACTTATACCTTGATCCGGATTTATGGGTTGCAAAAGAGACAGACAAACCGCAAAGTGGTCCGTTGGAATTATCGCCGCGCAATGCAGCCATCCATTTAATGCCCCACAAGGGTGAATTTTATACATACCCATCTCTTACAAGCCTTTATAAATTAAATCCTCAAACTCTTAAAAACTACAAAAAAACTGATTTAAAACCACAAGATGTCACACACGTTCTTGACTCTGTCAAAGGATTAGAAGATTACATTGAGAATCAAAATGACCCGACAGAATTAAAACACGGTATTTTAAGTTTGATGGTTCGCAACAACCAAATTGAAAAAGATTTTATCGATCCTTTTGCCTCACTGGTTGCCCGTTTAAAGAAACTGAAACCACAAGAAGAAATTGACACCCTTTTTAAAAATATGGGATGGAAAAATGCGGATGATTTTGCTTTGATGGCTGACCGCATTTTAAAGGCACAACGCGTCAGCACGCTAAACCCAACCATCGCAATACAATTGCAAAAAGTGCGCGGGTACCCCGATAATCCGAAAAATGAAATGTTAAACAATTTAAAAATGTTTGCACGCATGCACGAAGCCGCACCTGGCGATGTTTATTTTGTTGCCCCGTATGCTGACCAAATCAGAAAACAATTAAAACCCAAGTACATTTTGTTACTTGGTACACCGGTTTATATTGAATAAAAAAGGAGTATGACATGTCTTGGACACCAGAAAAAATCAAACAATTAAAAAAATTATGGGCTAAAGGGAAAAGTACGGTCGAAATCGGCAGAGAACTCGGTATTTCTAAAAATGCCGTTGTTGGTAAAGTTCACCGTTTGGAATTGGATGCGCGACCATCACCTATTAAAAAAGCAGCTGCCCCTGCTGCGAAACCTCAAAAAATAAAACTAAGTGACAATAAAGGCTATATGACCTTGTTGGATTTAAAATTAAATTCATGCCGCTGGCCGATTGGCGAACCAAAAGATGCCGATTTCCACTTTTGCGGCAAAGATACTGTCACCGGCAAACCTTATTGTGCCGAACATTGCAAAGTTGCCTATACATCTTTAAAAGAATTGGCCAATCAAAATAAAAACGATGCTAAAAAAGAAAACAAACAAGAAGTTATCGAGGATGCAGAATTTGAAGAAATTGATACCACGGCAGATTCTCAAGCTGAAAAATTGAAAACGTCTAATATAAAACACGTTTCTGAAAAGGAAGAAAAAACTTCAAATAGTACGAAAAAAGAAGGAGAAAACAAAACATCCAAAGAAACGGTAGCAAGCAAAAAAAGTTCTGAAAAAACACCTGCAAAGTCAGTTAAGAAAACAACAGTCGCCGATAAACAAGAAAAAGTGACGGTCACCAAATCGTTTGCACCTAAGACAGGTGCCAGCAATGTGACATCGTCCAAGGCAGTTAAGAAAATTTTGGATAAAGAAATGGTGCCAACCTCCTCTAAAAAACAAACGTCTGTCAAACCAGCATCCAAAAATGCAACCAAAACGCTAAAGGAACCTAAGGAGGATGATAAAGCTACCCCTGTTGCATCCATATTAAAACGCGTTGTTAATGCTGCAAAATCAAAGAGGAAATAATGATTCATCAAAATACGATATGCTTGGTCGACGGTTCGGGGTATATCTTTCGGGCTTTTTATGCCTTACCTGCTATGACACGTTCTGATGGAACTCCGGTTGGAGCCGTATACGGTTTCATCAATATGCTTATGAATTTGGTACGTGAAAGCGGATGTGACCACATTGTCGTCGTATTCGATGCAAAGCGTCATAATTTCCGAAATGAAATTTTTGCTGATTACAAAGCAAACCGTGGCGAAACCCCGCCCGAATTAGTGCCACAGTTTCCGCTTATCCGCCAGGCCACGGAGGCGTTTAATATCCCTTGGGTTGAAATGGAAGGGTATGAAGCTGATGATTTAATCGCCACATATGCCCGAATTGCTGCCGAAAAAGGATGGAACGCCCGCATTATATCCGCTGACAAGGATTTAATGCAGTTGATGAATGACAAGGTCTCCCTTTACGACCCTTTAAAACGCAAACAATTGACCGAAGAAGATGTGAAAGAAAAATTTGGCGTAACACCTGATAAGGTCGTTGATGTACAAGCTTTGATGGGTGATTCGATTGATAACATTCCAGGTGCCACCGGTATCGGACCTAAGACGGCGGCCGAATTGATAAATCGATTTGGTTCTTTAGATAAGTTGTTACAAAATTTATCCGACATAACCCAACCCAGGCGCCGTGAAGGACTCATTCGCGACACAAAACAAATTCTAGTTTCAAAACAATTGGTTACATTGGACAGCCACGCGCCAGTCAATGAAGATTTAACGGTTTTCAAAACGCCTGTTCCCGATTATGACAAAATTTTAAATTTCCTGCAGGAACAAGGGTTTAAAAGCTTGATTGAACGTAGTAAAAATTGGACGCGTAAGCAAACTGACGGTCTTCAACCGCCTTCGACTTTCTTTAATGAAATCAAAACTTCAAAAACACTCAGTACCATTGAAACGCCAACAACCGTTACTTATGAGTTAGTCCAAGATGAAGAACATTTGAAAAAGTGGATTGAACGAATTTATCAAAAGAAAGTCGTCGCTGTTGATACCGAAACAACTTCTTTGGACGTTATGCGTGCCAAAATGGTTGGTTTTTCTTTATGTTGTGAAATGGGACATGCTTGTTATGTTCCCTTGCGACATGGCGGCGATGAAGATGAAAAATCAAACGGGACGGATTTATTTTCTTTCGCGGCAGACCGACCGAAACAATTATCTGTTAAGAAGGCTTTGACTCTGTTAAAACCGATTTTGGAAGATAAATCCATTATCAAGGTCGGCCATAACATTAAATATGACATGCACATTTTCGGCCATGAATACGGCACTGATTTTATGGTTGCTCCGATCGAAGATACGATGTTGATGAGTTATACGCTCTACGGCACAACGCATGGCCATGGTATGGATGAATTGGCAAAACTTTATTTGCATCATGACACTATTAAATATATTGATGTATGCGGCAAAGGGCGCAAACAATTGTGTTTTGACCAAGTTGAGTTGGATGTTGCAAAGGATTATGCTGCCGAAGATGCTGATATTACCATGCGTTTATACCAATTTTTTAAACCGCAATTGGATGAAGACAAATCGCTTAAAAAAGTGTACACCGATATTGATTTGCCGCTTATCCCCATTTTGTTTAAAATGGAACAAGCAGGCATTTTGGTTGACCGTGACCAACTTAATAATTTAAATGTCTACTTCATCAAAGAAATTGAACGTTTAACAAAAGAAATCCACGTATTGGCCAATGAAGAATTTAATTTGAATTCGCCGGCACAACTGGGCGTCATTTTATTTGAAAAAATGGGTTTGGAAGGCGGCAAAAAAGGGACAAGCGGCGCTTGGCTGACCGATATGAAAGTATTGGAAAAATTAGCCGAAGAAGGCATTGAATTAGCTCAAAAGGTGTTGGAATACCGCTCATTTTCGAAATTAAAAACAACATATGTCGACGCCCTGCTCGCGCTTATTCAACCGCCTCACGAACGCGTTCATACATCGTTTATTTTGACCGGCACAAACACGGGTCGATTAGCGTCCTCGGATCCGAATTTGCAAAATATCCCCATTCGTACCGAAGCGGGCAAAGAAATCCGAAAAGCTTTTATTGCCAAAGAAGGCTATAAACTTGTGTCGGCCGATTATTCGCAAATCGAACTGCGTTTAATTGCCAATTTGGGGAATGTTAAATTGCTCAAAGAGGCTCTATTGAGCGGCGAAGATGTGCATGCGGCGACGGCATCCCAAGTATTTGGCATTCCACTGCCCGAAATTGATGCCGATACGCGCCGCAAAGCAAAAGCGATTAATTTTGGCATTATGTATGGGCAATCGGCTTTCGGATTAGCGGCTGTTTTGAATATTTCGCGCACCGAAGCGCGCCAGTATATTGATGCTTATTTTGAAAAATATCCCGAAATGAAACAATATATGGAACAAACCATCATGTTTGCACATGAAAACGGATATGTTTTGACGCCATACGGACGAAAATGCTTCATTAACGGCATTAACGAAAAAGGCATGCGCGG
>ULOI01000943.1_pt1 | contig 25110 bp, 32 predicted proteins | sample 1952231 | NCBI WGS metagenome assembly ULOI01 (sample SAMEA4835593, study PRJEB28245) | human gut metagenome | biome: gut microbiome; material: fecal sample | place: Denmark | collected 2008
TATCTTATACATTTTTTTTCTCCTTGGATAATCTGAAAGCCCTTAATAAAATTAACAAGGCACCGATGCAAATCGCACTATCAGCGACGTTAAAGGCCGGCCAATGATATCCGAATGCATGCAAATCAACAAAATCGACAACGGCTCCATACAAAAAACGGTCAATAACGTTTCCGATGGCACCTCCGATGATAAGGGCAATGCCGACACGAGTCCATTTATCTTTTTCCTTCATCATCCACCAAACCAAACCCGCACAAATCAAGAGCGCAACGATTGCTAAAATATATGGGCCGTAAACCGATGAATTTGCCATCATTGAAAAACTGACACCTTTATTATAAGCCAATACTATATTGGCAAAAGGAAGGATTTCAATCGTTTGCGGGGGATTCATTACATCCAAAATAAAGATTTTTGATGCTTGGTCCAACAAAATGACCGCCAAAGAAATAAGATAAATCATAATAAAAGTCTCCGTTTTTTTAATATTCATGTCATTTTATAGTATAATTTTAAGCAAAAGTCATCCTTTTTTTATTTCTTTTTTATTTTTCTATGCTATAATTTCACTCATGAAAAAAGAAATGACACGTCCGGCGATGAAAGCCGCAGATACAAAAATAACCGATTCGGATATGATGTATTTTTCCTTGGGCATTGATACCCAAGAATTTATTTTGCCATCCGTACGGGATGATTACCGTACAGACAAACGTGCAATCGAACTTGTTCAAGCAGTCAAAGCGGGGATTAATTTACAAGGGCGGGATTTTTCGGGTGTCAATTTAAAAGGAGCCGATATTTCGGGAGCCTGTTTAAAAGGCGCCAATTTGTCAGGTGCTATTTTCTATAAAACGACCGCAAAAGATTGCGATTTTGAAGGTGCCGATTTCACTGAAGCATATATGGAAGATGTGGATTTTGAAGGATCTGATTTTACAGGTGCCAATTGGAATAAGATTTACGCACGCAAATTAAACCTTAAAAACACGGCAATTGACGAAAAAGACTTAAAGAAACTAACAGCATTGGAGTTTTTAATTCAACAAATTGAGGCGGGCAATATTGATATTCGATTTTTGTCAAAAGCCGATTTGTTACATTTGGATTTGCGTCGTTTGGATTTAACAAAAGTGGATTTAAAGGGGATAGATTTATCGGCTTTTGATTTGGAAGGCGTTAATTTGCGCGGGGTTTATATTGACCCGAACAGATTGTTAAGTTTACAAGGGTTAATGCACTATTATCGCGAAGTTGAAAAAATGGATGCGAAAGCAATTAAAACGGCGACTTTAAAATTTGCACAAACCAAGAAAAAAGAATTGCAAGAATATGCAAAAAAAGAATTGGAAAATGCCGACAAGCGCGTTTATACGCCTCAAAACGAATTATTCCGACCTCCACTGAAAGATGACCGCATTCCACAAATCGTTTATGAACCTTATATTGATGAAGAACAGATTGTTCATTCGAAAAGTCAGCAGACCGATACAAATCAAGATACCGAAACGGACGAAACGGGGGCCAACGAGCCAAAACGGATTACAGGGCAACCCAAAACCACAAAATCTAACTTGAAAAATAGGAATTGATCATGATATTTGACCATTTTAAAATATTCAGGTTTAAAGAAGAATCCGAATCTACTCGCAAAGCCTTGAAATTTTGGTGGTGGCGTGCGTTATTGGGGGTTGTTTTATTATGGCTTTTGCTGCTGTTATGGGTACCTTTTACGTTTGCGGCCATTAAAGGTTATTGGGGCGAATTGGGAGGCATCTATGCCAGTTATTTTAAAGCTATTTTTTCGGGAAATATTTTCCTGCCCTTCTCAACGTATTGGAAATCTTTAGTCGAATGGATAACGAATGAACCGCGCCATACGACATGGGGCAGTTTTTTTGCTTGGAAACTGCCGATTATTCCGGTTGGCTTATTCTTGTGGTATGAATTAATGATTCCTGTTAAAAATCCATATTTTTTAGCGCCTCAAACCTTTGGCGATGGGCGCGTTGCGACCAAAAAAGACTTAAAAGAATTTGGGCTTTTAACCGGCAAAGGATTATTTTTAGGCATGATGAATGGCAGCAAAATGAAACTGCCGGATTGCCGTTCCGTGTTTTGTATCGGAGCACCCGGAACCGGCAAGACAACAGGTTGTGTTATCCCTGCCATCTTTGAGGCCAAAGATTCATGCTTGATTATCCACGATCCCAAAGGTGAAATTGCCGAAGCTACCAGCGGATATCGAGCTACTTTAGGCCCTGTTTTTAAACTGAATTGGGGTGCTTTAGATGATCCGGCAAAAGGCATCCGTTGGCCCTCTTGGAACCCGTTGGGCGGTGATAATTTACCATCCATACAAGGCGGGCGGGAAGGTTACATTGATGAATTGATTGATTTCTTAATCCCAAATGGTCCAACCGGAACCGACCCTTACTGGACAAAAGCAGGGCGCGGTTGTTTAACCGGTTTGACGGGGTGGTTGTGCGGAAAAGTTGACCAAGCTAAAGCCAACGATTATTTCCTTTATAAAATTGAACAAAATGCTTTGGATGAAGAAGATTATGTCGTTTTGATTTCTTATTACGAAACGATGCGCGATTTCCCCGAAGTGCAAGAAGCGCTTAAAAACGCAAGGGCGCGGCGTATTACAAAAGAAAATTATTTGCCCATCGGCAAATGGGGTATTATTCCGAAAAATTGGCGAGGTCCCGATGCATGTTTTGCGATGTTATTGGATGTTTTAAACAATACGCAAATGAAATATAATGAACAATTAAAACAACGCCGACTTGAACAAGATGTAACGGCTTTAAATACCGATGCCTGGAAAATGATTTTGGAAGAAGTTGTGTTGGAAACGGCTTATTACGGCTATGGGCGCAGAACTTTGTTGGAATTGACCCAAGTGGAAGCTTTGCCAGATAAACAACGCGGCTCGGTTGTATCAATGGCTCTTTCGGGTATTAATATTTTTAAAAATGCCGCTGTCAGATTGCGCACATCTATGAACGACATCAATTACGACCAATTGCGCGGCATCCAAGATATAAGCGGTACATATAGACCAATTACAATTTATTTGTCAGTGCCTTTATCGGATTTGGGCTCAACTATGCTTGTCAACAGCTTATTTATCAATATGTCAATGAATGCTTTGATGAAATCAGGCCCTAACCAAGATGAGATGGGACCATATCCCATGACATTTATTTTGGACGAATTCCATCAGATGCCCTCGTTAAAAAGTATTACGGATGGGATTGTTTTCGGGCGATCAAAACAAAATTCATTTTTTATTTGCGTTCAGGATTGGCATCAGATTTCATCAAAATATGACCAAGAAACGGCCGATACAATTATGAGTTCGGTGGCAGCCAAAATTATTAAACGCTCTAACAATACCGAAACACGTAATAAATTAAACAAAGGTATTGAAACTTTAACAAAAGTTGTTCGCAGCTATGATAAAAGTTATGGTAAACTTGATTTGTCGGGTTCTCTCCTACCCGGTAGCCATAAAGGTATGGGAGCAACTTTTTGGAATGAACATAAACTTAAAATTAAAACCAAGGATGATACGGTCATCGGCGGTTCAACTTTCTTAAATATGCCCAATACGAAACAAATCGTTTTATTTTCCAGTAAAATGCATCGTCCGATTGTCGGGCAAACGCCGATGTATTATAATTTGTCTGAATATAAAGAAATGGCAAAAATAAAATCTGTTGCACCAATGCCCGAAGATTTTATTAACGAAGATGACGATTTGGAAACAATCGGTACGATGCAGTTGGACTAACAGCACACTGAAATATCGATTTTGCCCGCTCATAGTGACAAATATGCCCGTTTCACGTAAGTAAAAAAAGGCACCCATAACAGGTGCCAAGATTTATTTAAATTAAAAATACCTTTTAAATAACTATAGATTAATAATAATCAAATTGAACACGTTCCCATCCGTCATGCCCCAAGGACGGAACAACCTTGACGACTGCGGAGCGCGGCGATTGCAACCGTGCCACAAATCGTTCTGCCATCCGTTTTGTTGTAATTTCATCTTTCCCGCCGACGTAATGAATTTGAGGGATAGCTGCAATAATATTTCTTTCATCGGCAGGGTTCAAGCTGTCATTAAACGGCTTTAATTCATTGTGAGCCGTATAGCTGTTTAAATCCAAAATGCCGGCAACAGTAATAATACGGCGCGTTTGAGGCACGCGTGTCCCCAAAAGCATCGCAATTGTCGCACCCCCGTCATAGCCCACAAATTCAACGGCCGGAACCTTATATTTATTGATTAAATAAGCGGTCAATTCTTGCATTTCGCCCAAAATTTCTTCATGGAATTGAGCCGTTGTATAAATGGCGGCGTTTGAACAAGCGCGGCTGTCTATAAATTGGCAAGGCCTGGATAAATAAATGACATTTTGCGATGGGTCATTTTGTGCCATTTTTAAAGCAACAAAATTATCGGGATTCGGGTTGCCATTGCCTTCGATATAAAAACGAACGGGTTTGCCGGGCGTAATTTGTTTTTGAAAAATGCGAAATGAAAAATGTTCCGTTTCAACCGTCACGGCTTCAAAATTTTCCGGCGTATCCGGAATACTTTGGCACGCACAGGCAAAAAATCCCAATACACAAACAATCATCAATTTTTTTATCATTTATTCTATCTCCATTAACGACATATTTTCAATCCACAGTAAATATGTTTTAATCATCTTAGCAGGAAAGACATTTTTAAGCAATGCTTTATATGTGCTCATTTGTGTTTTATAAACTTGCGGAATTTTATCAGGGGAAGAGGGAACATATCGATTGCTTTTAAAATCCACGATTAAAACTTCATTTTCCTTTTCAACCAAACGGTCAATTTGCCCCGATATGGCACGCCCATCAACAACTCCTACAACGGGAACTTCCGCCAAAGAATTAGGCCCGAACAGCTCTTTGAAGTTGTGATTTTCAAATACATCAAAAAAATTATCCGGCAAATCAATATCTTGCGGTTTAATTTTTTCGGCCGTGGTTTTACGTTTTTCGGGGGCAATTTGTGGCAAAAATTGTAACAGTTTATGGATATATGTACCGCGGCGCATCGCCAATTCTTGAGCTGCCGTTAAAGCCGATTCATCAATAACCGTTTCATCGACGGGTTTCGATGGTGCCAAAGGTTTAGGCGGTACGGGTTCGGGAAGAGGGGAAGTATACACCCATGGCGGCAATTCAATAGGCGTTTCTTTTTGGGTTTGAATTTGTTCGGGGTTAACCTCTTTACGTTGAGCGGATTTAAAACGAATGATGCCGTCTTCATCGGGGGTATATTCTATTGCGCCCAATATTAAATCATACCAGTTTCCTGCAACAGCTTGTTTTTTCCCTTCCCATCCGCAAATATACAATCGGTCTTTCGGACGCGTTATGGCCACATATAACAAACGGCGATACTCTTGCATACGCAATGTATCGAGTTCATCAAAAATTTCATCATTTTTTTCGGTTCGCGCATTTTTATTGGGTATCCACAGCGGATTGCCCTTTTTATCCCAAACAAAGCGGGCAGGCGTACGCGGAACAAAGCGTGTATCGGGCAGAAATACAATATTGCCTTGCAAACCTTTTGAACCATGTACTGTCATAATACGCACCGCATTGACAGAACTGTTATCCAAATCGCGTTTGATTTCAATGGATTTTTCCGATATCCAAGTTAAAAAACCTTGTAAAGAAGAAGTATTATTTTGCTCAAATGTCATGCACAAATTTAAAAACTCATCCAATGCTTCATTGGCCTCGTCGCCCAAACGCGCAACAAAATATTTGCGGCCGCCTAAAACGCTTAAAATATATGAAAAAAATTCAAACGGTGGCATTTTGTCGGCATTATCCATGATTTGTCCAAGCAGGGCAGCTTTATCGGGAAAAAGATTATTAACTCTCTCCCAAACAGTTTTGGCACCGCGATTGTAACACACATCAAATAATTGTTCTTCGGTTAAACCGATAAGAGGGCTTTTTAAAACACAAGCCAAATTCAAATCATCATTTTGCAACAAGGCAAATTTTGCCATGGCCAACAAATCTTGCACAGCAATATGGTTCGTAATAACCAAACGGTCAATGCCGGCAACCGGTACATTATATTCTTTTAAAAATCGTACCAGTTCTCCCACAAATTTGCGGCGCCGTTGCACAAGAATTAAAAAATCTCCCGGCTTAATAGGACGGCCTTGGGACGGCAAGATTTCTTTGCTTTCAATCATAGTTTTGATTTTTAAAGCTATTTTTTGAGCTAACCTTGTTTCGGCAGATTGAACCGTTTGTCGTTCAACGGGTGGTTTCCAAGGGTCGGGTTCATCTGTTTTATAGGCTTGTTCCAACGGCCAAATTTCTACTAAACCTGCATCTTTATCCCGAAAAGCCAAATGAATGGCTTTTTCCATCGGTTCCAAAACACCGTTTTTGGCTGTGTTATTCTTAAGTACCATATTGACCAAATCTAATACAGGCTTGGTCGAACGAAAAGAATAATTTAATGGCACCGTAATAAAATCATTTTGTGAAGCCGTTACTTTATCATTAAAAAATACACGCATACGTTCAAATTCGGACGGGTCTGCCCCTTGGAAACTGTAAATCGATTGCTTTTTATCGCCCACGGCAAATATCGTGCGGAATGCGTCACTGGCGCCATTTCCGGAAAAAAACTCTTCCGCAAGCATTCGGATAATTGCCCATTGGTCGGGGTTTGTGTCTTGGGCTTCATCAACCAAAATATGGTCAATTCCGCCGTCCAATTTGTATAAAACCCATGCCGCTTTATCCGATTGTTCCAATAGTTCTTTGGTTTTTTCAATCAAATCATCATAATCCAGCATCGATTTGGTTTGTTTTTCAAAAAAATATTTTCCCAAAACAAAATAGGCAACCGCCAACAGGCTTGCCGTTGCCGTAATAACTTTAAAAGATTTCAATTTTTCATCAATTTCAAAGGCCAGGTGCGCTTCTTCATTATCAATATATTTATCTTTTACGCCGTGTTTTTTGCCCCCTTCAGCATACAGGTACAATTTTTTCTTCTGCGCCCATTCATCTAAATCAAAATGTTCATTTATTATTTCATTTTCAGAAAGATAATTATTGATATTATAGTTTAACTTTAATTGATAAATAAGGGTTTCCAAACTGGGAATGCGTTCTTTTAATTGCATCAATGCCGACCGATGTCCCAAAATTTCCTTAAAAATTTTCATAAATGATGTTTCATCCAACTCGCCCGATAAATAGGCAACATCTTTTTGTAAAGCGGGATTTTTAAATGCTTCATGCAACAGGCGGTTTAACATTTCGTTTGATGTTGTATCATCCATGACTTCAAAATTAGGTGACACATCTGCTTCCAACGGAAAACGTTTTAATACGGACTGGCAAAAACTGTGAATCGTCATGATTTTCATACCGCCCGGCGCTTCCAAGCTTAAAGCGAATAAACGTCTAGCCTTATCCAACAATTCGCTGTCGGCATAATCGCCCGACAGTTTTTCAATTTCTTCGGCCAATTTTTCATCCGACATCACAACCCACGATTTTAAAACGTCATTGATACGGTTGGACATTTCGGCGGCGGCAGTTTTAGTAAAAGTTAAACATAATAATTTTTCGGGTTGGCCGTTTAACAATAGCAAATTTAACACACGGTCGGTCAGCACTTTTGTTTTGCCCGAACCGGCCGATGCCGCAACCCAAACGCTGGACAAAGGATTGCTGGCTTTTTGTTGATCTTTATTGATTATTTTAAGCAAATCATTCATAGTCTTCATCCTCGTCATCATCGGCATTTAACCATTCTTTGGCTCGCGATAAATGCTCATAATCATTATACTTAGGGGCTTTTTCGGGCACGGGACAACTCTCATAAGGCGTATTTTCATCATCAAAAGTATGGATAAGTGCCTTGACCCCTTCTGCGGATTTTATGATGAGCGAATCCAAATTCTTATCATTTTTTCCCAACAGCGAAGTGATTTTTGATCCGTTCGTTTTACCCGACAATTTCCAGTAGGACAAGTCGGCAACTTCACGCGATTGAACATTTTCAAAACCGCCTTGGGTTAAGATATAAGCTTCCAACGGCAATTGAGGGGCAAAACCCGCATGAACTTCTTTGACTGATGGAACGGTGCCCGTTTTATAATCAATGATTTGAACCGACCCGTCTTTTAAAACGTCAATGCGGTCGGCAGTTCCGGATAATTTAAAGGGGCCATAGGGCAAAGATAAAACAATTTCGCCTTTTTGTTCAACGATGCTTTGTGTGGCAAGGCCTTGGCGAGCAGCTTGCTGCGATAAAAACCATTTGGCAATATTTTCAAATTTCGGCATATAAAAAGCCAAATCGCCTTCATCAAACCCGCATGATTTAAATGTATCCATTCCAAATGCCAACAATTTTTTTTCATCCAACGAGGCCGGATTTTGTTTGATAAACCGCTCCAATGCTTTATGGGCGGCATTTCCGAACAACAATCCTTTTTGTAAAGTTTCCAAATTGTCAAGCGGATACAGTTTCAAAATATAGCGCGCATAAATGGCATATGGGTCGCGCATCCACAATTCGATTTTTGTAACAGATAATGAACGCGGACGTGCCGATAACGGCGGTTTGGGGGCAGGGCGCACAGCCGGTTTTGATTCAGTTGGTTTATCAATGAGGCGCGCCAACTGCGGCCGATGTTTTTCCCAAATAATATTGCCCGCTTTTAACACAGCTTCCAAACGCGATAAAAAGCGCGATGGAATGGTTGGGGAACCATCCGCTTTTAAGGACCTTGTCAAATATACTTCTTTGGCGCATAAACAATGGGCAAAATCCATTGCTGCTGTGGCAATTTTGCTTTCAAGCGATGGCAAATTTAACGATTTGCGCATCGGGCGATTTAACCATGGACCCGTTTCGGGAATTTGCGGAAAGGACCCTTCATTTAATCCCCCGACAATCATAATGTCCGCTTGGCTCATACGCGCTTCAATGGGGCCTAAAATATCCAATCGCGGATGCATGCCATATCGCGGGCGTACCGATGTATTTGACATAAATAATTTTAAAAGGGTCGGATAAAATGCCGGTTCAATCTCTCCCAAAATATCCCCATATTCAAGCAATTCGGTTATAAGCTTGTAGGCTTCTTGACCCGCGTCATTGTTCCATAACCGTTCAATGCCGGTACGGTCATGACTGGTAGCCAAAGATTCCGCCAAAGCAATATGTTCTTGTAACAAAGTTTTAAACGGCACCAAAATATTGTTTTGAAAACGCGCAATGAAGGGGGCAAAATCCGTTTGTGTTTGAATATCCAAGCGATGATTTTTTAATCGTGCGTCAAATTCGGCTGCTTTAACCTTAACCCGAAAAGCGGACGGATTCATCTTATCTGCGCTGAGCGGATGTTTTAAAAGTGCCAATTTTGCCGAACCGCTGCCGCCCAGTTGCGCCATTTCGGCCATCAACAACAAATAAACGCCTATTTCGGTTTGGTAAAGCGGCGTACCGGCCGAATCATCAAGTTCAACACCCCACCGTTTCATTTCAACAATCACACGCCTTGCAAGCATCCTGTCCGTTGTAACAAAAGCGGCCGTTTTTGCAGGCGTTTCCAAAGTTTGGCGCAAAATAAGGGCAACGGTTAAAGCCTCTTCATTCATTGTTTCACATTCAAAAAGGGTTACGTTTTTCAACGTTTCTTTGTCAAGTGAATCGATAAATTGCCACGTATTTGTTTGCGCAGCAGGCTTAAAAGCTTCGCTTAACAAGTGTTCGCAACTGCAACGTGGCGATAAAGATATTAATTGTTCGGGTTGCGTGTGAAGAGCCTCCAACAACTTTTTAAATGCATATTGGTAATGGTTATCGGGCAATTTTTTAAATTCTTGCGTTTTTATCGTTGTATCGACGCCGTTAAAAAACAAATCGCCGTTTTTTAAATTGTTGACAACTTTTGCAAGTTCAATTACGGCCGGAATGGAACCATCGAACCCAGCCATAATTATCGGATGTTCTGGGGGATTTTGTTTCCAATTCTCTGATGTGGCTTTTATCATACGGATGGTATAATCCATTTCATCGATTTGACCAAATTCGTTCAAAATTTTTGGCCACGCATCATGGATAATATCCAAAAATTCAACCGTTTCCATCCAATGTTCGGCGAATTGTTTTTCTTGAACCAAATCGGCAAGTTTGCCCATATTCGCTTCATGTTGGTAAAATTCATCCAGCAAGGATGCCAAACCAAACGCAACGATAACCGCTTTGTCCGGCGTGCTGATATTCGGTTTTGCCAAACATAATTTTGCAAGCAGCATAATCCGCTGAATATTTGGCATTTTCGGGGGCAAATCAATTTGCAAATCATCCAATTCATACAACGGCGTTAATTTGGGCAATAATAAAGTGCGTTCTTGGCTTGCACGTAAAAAAGATTCTTTAACCGTTCGGCATGCTCGCCTTGTCGGTAAAATAATTTGCAACCGAGCCATTTCAAAAGGGTCGTCAATTTTTTTTGACAAGACATATTCAGCCAATTTATAGGCAAAATTTTCTGATAAATTGACATTATAAATCATGGCATATACCTGTCGTTTGTTTCTTGTAAAGCTTCGGGCGTGCCGACGTGATACCAACTGCCGTCGTGAATAACATATCCCAAACGTTTGTTTGATTGCGCTTTGTCAAATAAATCGCGTAAGCTGAAAAAACCATCGGGCGATTGTTCGAAAATTCGCGGATGCAAAATATGAACACCCATATAAAAATAGGGTGCATCCTTTTCATCCGGGCGGATACGCCGCAAACGGTTGTTTTCTATAAAATAATTGCCTTTTCCGTAATCTCCGATTGTTTGGGATTTGGGCACAATAGCCAATAACATATCCATTTCATCGGGATTCCAGGCTTTTTCTAATCGTTCAAAAACACTGCGCGTCGGTTCATCCCATAAAGCATCGGCATTAATCACAAACAAACCGTCTTTGCCGTTCGGCAATAATAAGGGCAGGGCGTTTTTAACACCGCCACCCGTTTCAAGGGCTTGTTCTTCATCGGAAAAAACAACAGGTACGGGAGCATTTTTCAAAGCGTCTTTAATCATCTGCCCTTTATATGCCGTATTGACAACCACTTTTGTCACACCGAAATGTGCCAATTTTTGACAAATGTAATGTAACAATGTTTTGCCCTTAATTTCCATCAAAGGTTTGGGTTTAATATCTGTCAGCGCTCCCATGCGGGTGCCTCGGCCGGCAGCCAAAATCATAGCCGTTTGAATTTTAGGCATGTGAGGCATCCTTTGGGTTAAATCTTTCGCGACATTCAATCGGAACATATTTGTCCATCCACTGTTTCAAACGTTTTATATGCGGATTTTCAAGGCAATTTTCAATCAAATACCATACGAGCGGTACATATTTCATATATTTATCTTTACCGTCTTTATAAAAATAACGAATGAATTGTCCGACAACCTTAATATGGCGTTGAAGTGCGACCAACTGGCTGAGCGAACGAATTTCGGGCGTATTGAGTTGAGGGAATGCCCCAAAATATAAATCCATCATTTCCTGCTTGATATCAGGCGCAACTAAACGGCGTTCATCTTCCAATAATGTCATAATATCATAAGTTGCCGCCGTTGTCCGTACATCTTGAAAATCTAATACGCCACACGTATTTACAGGTGTTAAAATTAAATTATCCACATGATAATCATATAAAGCCGGCCCGCGTGGAACAGCTTGCATTTTATCAATTAATTCCGACCAAATATCATGATATTCATCCCATTCGTTTTGTGTCATATTCACTTTTGAAACATATTTGACAACCCAATTCGGCAAATGGTCGATGTCAGCCATCATACGTTCCTTATTATAAATATATTCTTTTTCGGGCGATATTTTAAAATCTTTGCCAATTTTAATTAAGCTTTCCGTGGCCATACGGTATAATGTGCGGGCATCATAACCACCATCAAGCATGCGCGTAAAGCTGTTATCACCCAAATCTTCCAATAAAACAAACCCGTTTTCAATATCATGTGCAAACACTTTCGGGGAATGTACGCCCAATTTTTTTAACAAATCATCTACAAGCAGCCACTGAGGGATGTTTACTAATTGAGCCGGCAGATAATTTTCCGGATCTGGTGGCGGTGGAGCATCCATCAAAACAGCCGTTTTGCCATTTAATTCAACGCGGTCATAGCTTCTGAGTGAGGCATCGCCTGCCAAAAAGGAACGGTTAGCATTTTCCCATCCGGCGTTTTTCAAAAACGCGTTTATTTGTTCAGCCCTGGTCATTCATTCTCCTTTAATTGTAATTAATCTATAATCAGGTTTTATTTCAATTGACACGTCAATATGTTTTTTTGGCAGTAGCGAACCGATTTTTTGTGGCCATTCAATAAACGAAACACCGTCCGTAAACGCATCTTCAATACCGATTTCATACGCTTCTTCAGGCGACTTTAAACGGTACATATCAAAATGGTATAAAGTAAAATCAGGAGTATCGTACGTTTGCAACAACGTAAAAGTCGGGCTTGGTACTTCTTTTGCATCTGTTAACGATTGGATAACGCCGCGTGTAAAAGCGGTTTTGCCGACACCGAGTGTCCCATGCAAAGCGACAACATCGCCGGGCTTCAACATTTTTGCAAATTGTGCGGCAATTTCAAGTGTTTCTTCTTCGCTTGTTGAGATAAATTGCTTCATTTAAACAACCCTCGCAAAAAACCACCTTGCGCTTGATTTTCTTGCCCGTTTGCCACCTTTTGGCGATAAGTCCAAGGGGCGATAAATTTACCCGCCCAAAGCCCTTGTTTTTGAGTGCGCGCTTGATTTTCATAAGGCACATAAGCATCAGTCACATGCCTGTCGGCTATAGCCCATCCGACAGCCACCATCGTGGCACCGACATCATAACCTTTAAGGGTACAGGTAACATCATATTGATTTTGTGCATAACGGGTGACCGTTTGGCAAATAACATTTTTGTTTAATAACAGTTTTTCAAGGCGTTGTTTGGCCATTTGCCCACAATTATATGTTTCTCCGCGTTTATCAATACATGTTTGCTTGATACTGGGAACATCAACGCCGTATAGCTTTAAAAAATTGTTCCCGAGTTTAAAAATGTTTCCGGAATAAACATGCGATACAAAACCGCTGATTTCTTTTGGGGCAGGGACGACAGGAGCCGGTATAGTTTTTTGTACCTGCGAAGATACCGGCGCCACATCGCGCGACCCCCAACTTGAGACATAAGATTTAATGCCAGAAAACCAAGAACCCGAATTGTCTAAAGTTGAATCTTTTGCTTCTGATGTCACGTTTTCCCTAATCTTTTCGGTCATCTCATTGGTTTTTTGAACAACGACATGCGTAGCTTGTTTACCTTTGGCAATAACCATATTACAACCGCGTATTGTCAATAAAATAAGAATACCGACAATTATCGCGATACCAAAAAACTTTAGAAAAACCAAAAAGGCTTCAAATCCGAGTTGAAACAGGAAATAAACCAAGAAAACCAATACGAACAAAACACCAATACCGATTAAAGTCGTCGTAACACCGGCCGCTTGCATTCCGAAATAACCCAAAACCAAAGAGCCGATAAGAAACGCCCACAGGGCAATTTTCAATACCATATGCAGTTCTCCTTCAAAACAACTTTATATTACTATAAAGTCGGATAAAAGTGCAATCTTTTTCCTGATATGAATAAAATTATATGACTTAATTTGCCTTTTCTTGTTGATTTTGTGCGCTTCTTTGACGATAGAGGGCGGCAAAATCAATCGGATTGACTTGTAACGGAGGCAAACCCGCGTCTCGTGTTATATTGGAAATGATTGCGCGTGCATAAGGGAATAACAAATGCGGGATTTCAACCAACAGCATCGGTTCCAAATGTTCTTTGGGCACATTCATCGCAACCAAACCGCCGTAAACCAACTCACAAATAAACAATGCTTTTTTATCTTCTCCAGCCGTGGCATTGGCTTTAATTGTCAATTCTACTGTAAAAACACCATCTTGGTCCGTCTTATTCACTTTGACGTCAATATCAACCGTAATAGCCGGTGGTGTTGTCATTCCCAGAAGCATAGCAGGCAAGCCGGGGGCTTCAAAAGATAAATCTTTAACATATTGGGCGATAATTTGAACAGCGGGAGCATTGGAGTTTAAAGTATCTTGTGTTTGAGCCATTTTTAAAAATCCTCTTGAAAAAAAATTAAATATCAGGTTATATATATAATTAAAATAAAAAAATGTAAAGCAAAAAGGAAAAGAATATGTCTGTTGAAAATATCGGGTTATTGTTAATCGTTGCCTATTTAGGGTGGTGGTTATACAGTGTTATTAATAAAAAGCAAAAAAAGGAACCAAATTCGGAAAAAATCGAACTGATTTCCGGGAAAGACGGCAAAATTATCAAAATGATAATTCCGACAAATGCTCTTGTGCAACAAAAAAAAGAAACTTTGAGCGAAGAGGATTTTTTGCGTGGCGCAAAAATGACGTTTCATGTGGTTTCCAATGCTTTCGCCAAAGGCCGCAAAAAAGAGTTAAAAGATTTTTTGGCACCCAAAGTCTATGAAACATTTGTCAAAGCCATAGAAACACGTGAAGCGAAAAAAAACAGTGTTGACTTTTCATTGGTTTGCTTATCTTCGGCTAAAGTGCTAAAAAAAGCGCAAGATTTGAAAGAAGTTACCGTCGAATTTATTTCGGAACAAATTAATTTGCTTAAAAACGAAAAAGGGGAAGTGATTGAAGGAGACCCGATGACGGTTGCGACCGTTGAAGATGTTTGGACTTTCAAACGCAAAGGGCATGATAATTGGATTATCACGGCTACAAAAAGTGGGGTGGAACATGCATAAAACACTTGTCGCCCTCAGTTTTATTCTATTATTAACCTCCTGCGGCCATGAATTGGATAAGGGCCGCGAATTTACTTTGGAAAAAGTTTCATATTCCAAACTTGATGGATGGGAAGATGATAATATTCGCCAAGCATTGCCCGCTATGTTACGTTCCTGTGCCAGACCAACGGCGGATTATAAAGAATTTTGTGCCGGTTTGAAAAAGAATCAAAATGCATCAGGCTCAAAAATCCGCTCATATATTGAAAAATCTTTGACACCTTATAAAGTCATCTCAAAGGGCAAAGATAAGGGGAAAATAACAGGTTATTATGAAGCGGAACTTAACGGTACACGTACGAAAACACATGCGGGGCAGGTGCCCGTTTACGGGGCGCCCAAAGGTTATCGTCAAGGGCAAAAATTGGCATCTCGCAAAAAAATCGAATCCACTTCAAATTATGCACCCATTGTGGCGTGGGCAGATGACCCTGTGGAATTATTTGTCATGCAAATCCAAGGGTCGGGCGTCATGACAACGCCAAGCGGTGAAGAAATTCAACTCGGATATGCCGGCAATAACGGTCATACCTTTAAAAGTTTAGGCCAAATCATGAAAGAAAACGGTGTCAGACCAGCTGGTGGATATTCAATGCCTGCCATGAAGAAGTGGTTACAACAAAATCCGTCTAAAGGTCGCAAACTTATGGCACAAAATCCGAGATATATTTTCTTTAAAGAAAATAAAGAAGGCCCCTACGGGTCCGCAGGCGTTGTTTTAACCCCAAAACGTTCCGTGGCTGTGGATAAAAAGTTCATTCCGATGCACACACCGATGTTTTTGGAAGTTCGTGATCCCGATGGAGCCAAATTAAATCGTTTGGTTGTGGCTCAAGATGTCGGCAATGCCATTACGGGACCAATTCGCGCCGATTTCTTTTGGGGACACGGCTCCGATGCATTTCATAAGGCAGGGCGCATGAATTCTAATGGCAGATATTATTTGTTGTTGCCGAAATAGGGTGTATCATGAACGAGGATGAAGCTTTGTGGCAAGAACTTGCCAAAACAATCTGCCCGCTTTCAAAAAAGAAACGAGCTGATGGTCAAAAGGCTTCTTTGCCGCCGCGTTTACGTGTCAGACGCGCGCCAATTGCAGAAATATCCTATACGCTTGATTTACATGGTTTAAGGTTAGAAGACGCTTACGGTGCATTAAAACGGTTTTTAACTCTGCATCAAAATCATGGTTCAAAAAAAGTAACCGTTATCACAGGGAAAGGTTTATTAACACCTGGGGCTATAAAAAATGAAATTGAATTATGGCTCGATACGACGATATTTCAACATGTTATCAAAAGCTATTCATGGAAAAACGGCGGCGGGGCTTTGGATATACAACTTAAAAAAAAGGAAACAAAATGAGTGCAAGTTTAGTTATGGGCATTGAATCGAGCTGTGACGAAACAGCTTGTGCCATTGTGGATGAAAACAGAAATATTTTATCATCCGTCGTATGGTCGCAATATGACGAGCATCGCAGATTTGGCGGCGTCGTTCCTGAAATTGCCGCACGGGCGCATTTGGAAAAATGCGATGTCTTAATTAAAGAAGCTCTTAGCAAAGCAAACGTTAATTTTAAAGATTTATCCGCCATTGCCGTTGCCGGCGGCCCCGGATTAATCGGAGGCGTTTTGGTCGGTGTCATGACCGCAAAATCAATCGCTTTATGCCATAATTTGCCCTTTATTGCTGTCAACCATTTAGAAGGACACGCATTAACACCGCGTTTGACCAATCCCGTTGAATTCCCGTATTTATTATTGTTGACCTCGGGCGGCCATTGTCAAATTTTAATCGTTGAAGGGGTCGGCAAATATAAAAAATTGGGTTCCACCATTGACGATTCGGCCGGAGAAGCTTTCGATAAAGTTGCCAAAATGTTGAATATTGGCTATCCCGGCGGCCCCAATTTGGAAAAGCGCGCAAAAGAAGGCGACGGGAAAAAATTCCAATTTCCTGTTCCGATGCGGGGAAGAGCAGGGTGCGATTTTTCGTTTTCCGGGCTTAAAACTGCCGTTCGCGTTTGTATCGAAAAGCAAACCGAATTATCCGAACAAGACAAAAGCGATATATGCGCAAGTTTTCAAGCGGCCGTTGTTAGACAAATTGAAGACCGTTTAAATCATGGTATCAAAATTTTTAAAGATTTATATCCGAATGCCAAAGATATTGTGGTTTCCGGCGGTGTGGCGGCCAACCAAACGATTCGGGCAAAATTGCAAGAAATTGCCGATAAAAACAGCCTTATTTTTTCAGCACCGCCGATTAAATTATGCACCGATAATGGTGTCATGATTGCTTGGGCGGGTATGGAACGCTTTAGGTTGGGATTAACCGATACCTTTGATTTCAAAGCGCGTCCAAGATGGCCACTTGACACTTTGTAGAGATTAGTCTATATAATTTGATGATATTAACAATAAAGGAGAACCCAAAATGGACATTGTTACCGATAACACGTTTGAAGCCGAAGTATTGAAATCCGCCAAACCCGTACTAGTTGATTTTTTTGCCACGTGGTGTGGACCATGTCGTCAAATGTTGCCGATTGTGACTGAATTGGCAACAGAAATGGCCGATAAAGTTAAAATCGTTAAAATGGATGTGGATGAAGCACCCAAAACACCAAGCGATTATGCTATTCAATCCATTCCAACAATGATTTTATTTAAAGACGGAAAAGTTTTGGATCAAATTACGGGCGCATTACCCAAATCCGAATTGGCCAAATGGATTAATTCAAAGATTTAATTTAATCAATTAAAAGTCTGATTATTATATAAAATTACAGCCTGTATAAAAAGGCTGTAATTTTAATATTTGAAGGAAATTGTTTTAACAGAGATGTTCCAATGTTTGTTATAGTTAGCAGTATCGCAAACTAATACTATTAGAATTAAGGAATAATAAATTGTTTATATAAGAATGTCATCCAAATTCCAAAGTCCCTGTTTGCCCGAAATTAAGATTTCTTTGTGAGGCAGATGGACATTCTCAAGTTTCCATGCGTATCGACCTTCCTTATAAAACCCCCAATCAAGTTCTTGTTCGCTTAAACCAGATAAAAATTGCGGTGTCATTAAAATGCAATCCGTAATATCGGCAAACGCTACAACTTGCCCAAATTTTTCAGGATGCAGGCCATATTTTTCGGCCAAAATTTCATCAAAAGGATTCATTTTTCGACAAGCTGCATGAATAGCCAATGTCCCACGAAAATGCGTACGCCAACACCTCGTTTCATAGTGTTTTAAACCTTTTGCAATCGCATCTGCATACGGTTGCCATATTGTTAACGCTTTCATAAACGCCTCTTTAGCTTTAACCCTTCGGATAGAAAACCAAATCTTCCAAAGGCTTACGGTCATTTTTATAACGGTCAATCGGTTTTTGCGTACCATCCTCACCATAACCGACAGCCAAAATATTAATCGGAACCCAATTTTCGGGCAGGGCGAATTCTTGTCGGATAATATCTGGTTTAAACCAACATATCCATACGCTTCCAAGCCCCAATTCCGTTGCTTTGAGCATCATATGAGTTGTAACAATGCTTGCATCAATATCCAGCAACGTTTTGCCATCATACGGACGTTCCCATACACATGATGCATCTGAACATATAATAAATACCAAAGGTGCACCGAATGTTTTGGTTGCTTTGTTAATTTTATCTATGTTTTCCTTATTATTCAAAACAATAATCCGTTGCGGTTGCCGATTGGCGCCCGTAGGAGCCAATCTGGCAGCTTGCAAAATATCATTAATTTTTTCTTGTTCAACCGGCCAATCTTTATACGCGCGCACCGAACATCTTTTTTTAATCAAATCATCAAAATACATTGTTACCTCCCTTTTATATTTTACATAGCTCAAGTATAAGAAAATTTTTAATAGACGACAAGCATATTATGAATAGGGTGAGGGTAATCTTCTAAAATGTACAGATTTTTTTAAATTCCAATTGTAATTTGCATAAAAAGGATTATAATAACAACAAAATTGGGATATCGTCTAATGGTAGGACAGCGGATTCTGACTCCGTCAATCCAGGTTCGAGTCCTGGTATCCCAGCCATTATTTAAGAGCAGGGGGGCGGTTATTCAACCACCCTTTTCTTTATTTTTCACATTTTTTTACACTGTCATTCCAAGTGCCGTCGCATGAGAGACACTGATGTTTACTTGGAAGTTCGCTGACATCACCGGGGCATGCAACGCATTTTCCGCTAGCTCCCACGCCGGAACCATCCTTAACAGCAACCGTACCATGCGGGCATTTAAAACAATATCCTCCACCCGGACGATAATTACATTCATAACATCCTCTATTGTCATCTTGCCAGAGCCAAATATATGTATCCGACGTTGCTTCATCACACGTATAACAATTTCCATACTTATCTTGCATGCTATCGGGATTATCGCAAACGCAACGTCTTGTTATTGGATTTAAATGGGTTCCCGATTTGCATTCCAACGAACACCTCCATCCGTTCATAACCCGCTTCGGACACACAAGACAAATATCATCATTTATAGCTATGTGGTTGGAGGACCACACCTCATAATCCCCCGGAGCATCACAGGGCAAACATTGCGATTGAGACGCCGGATAAGGATCAAAGTAGCCGCTCGGGCAACATTTATCATTGTAGGTACAACATAATTTTTGTCCGTCGCCGTTGTCTTTTACTTTTGAACAACAAATGCTGTCAAGTATTTTTTCTTCAAAACAACATTGATATTTTTCTAACGTAGTTGTCGCAGTTATTACGCACTTCATACCATTTGAACAATTGCTTTTGCAGACACCGTTTTGACAACTGTCACAACTACGCGTACAATCGGTGTTTGTTTCGCATCTTTCAACCGCACTCATGCCATCTCCAACTTCAAATATCATTTTATTTTCTTTGGAACATTTTGTCTGGTCTGAAACCTTTCCATTTACATAGATGGCCGAAAAATCAACCGAATCGCCTTCTATCAACAAACGACACACTTCTAGCGGAACTTGTTCCAATGTGATATCAAAATGGCTTTCGTCCAATATCGATTGTGTCACCATATAACCCATAGAGGTTACATTTGCAAATTCTTCCAATTGAAATTCTCCGGATAACGTTTCTTTCGACAGCGTCAATTTGGTAATGCCAGCGACGGCTCTTTCTCCCAGTTCTGATAATGTTCGGTTGGCTTTATATTTTGCAACAGCATAATTGTAACCTAATAACGCCGCCATGGATAATATCCCTATGATGGACAATACCCCCAGCATTTCAACCATTGACCGGCCGGATTGCTTATGCAAATTCAATTTAAAACCTATCATATTATCCTCCAAACGTTGCATTCAAACGGACGTTAGAATGAAATACAATTTTAAAAATGGGGGTGCTGGGGTATTTGTGATAAAATGTATTTTTTTTTGAACGGGTTAGCAGATTTTCCTTGAATTTTTATTTCAACTCTTTTATGATACAATTAAATGTCCCTTTAAATGAAACATCAAAATTTATACAAAATATATTATATTTCAATAAGTTATCTTATATTTTATAGTTTTGACAAATCGTTTTTAAGAGAGCTGACGGGTAATTCACCAGTTTGAAAGAAACTTTCTCGCTGAAAATCGGTATAATTTTTTTAAGCGTGTAATTGAATCTCTTCAAATAATACAGAGCAGGGGTCACATAAACCTTGAGGGCTGATTTTAAACCCGTTCAGGTTCAAACATATTTATAACTTTTTATCACATGACAGCAAAAATAATTCCAGCAGACAAGTGAAACTAAGCACTGAACAATAAACCGAATAAAACTTAAACCAAGAAATAAAGCTGTTATTATGAATAACTAAATTATTATCCACAAAGTTATCCACAGATAAAATAACATTATGATTTATAAGGGAAGTTTGTAATTTTTATTACATCAATTTGTCGCATAATTTATCTTATGAATACTTTTACAAAAGCGTTCTTAATATAAAGTTTATCGCAACCAACTGAAATATATATACTTTCGTATAAACATGTTCAGATTTTTAAAATTATGGTATAATTAATTTATTGATTTATATAAATTATTTCCTAGTTCAAAAACCTGAATACACTATCAAAGGAGTAAAAACGATGGAAAATTACATAAATAATTTAAAAAGGCTCTCGTTGCGTACAGATGAAATGCGAAAACGCCTTAATGTCTTGCAAGTCGATTTAAGGTCTATTACGAACGATTTAACGATTTTAGCTAAGGATATAGCCGATACATCAAAAGACCGTTCTTATTTGCGCTTAAATGGCCGTATTTGCCGGTTTATCAATTCATCTTTGCTTAAAGGCATGACACTGCCTGATGCTATCCAACATGACACTGCCTGATGCTATCCAAAACGCTGCGGACACTTTTAATGTTCCAGCCGCTCAAGTCGAAACCGTATATCATTATGAAAATAATCGGGTAAAAATTGTTGAACGGTTAGCTAAAATATGGGCAGTACGACGACTGAAAAAATTAAGATATAAAAACCGTGAAATTGCCAAAATTTGCGGTTTTTCAGAAAAATATTTATATGATTTACTTAAAAAACAACAATAAAATCAAAAAAGGCGGGTTGATAGCCGCCTTTTCCGTCTGACTTAGATAACACATTCCAGATACTAAACCAAAACGTGCCAAAATCACCTTACAAGTAATTATTTGATTTTACAAACCCAAAAAGCCCACCCCTAATAAACCTTGCGTTTTTTTACGTCGTTTTGTCGTTTTACGTTTTGATGTTCGACGGCTTGTTTTTTTTGCTACTTTACGTTTTGTTGTTTTCTTTGTCGTTTTGCGTTTTGCCATTTAGTGCGCCCTCCTCTTTTTTAGTTAAACCAACCAAACAAGCCAGTCATGAATGAAACCAAGTCGCCCGAGCCTGCCAAAAATGACCCAACGCCCGTTAAGACATATCCCCAAAATCCCTTATTTTTTACCAATTCTTTGATTTTCATTATTTTTTCCTTTTTTGTTCGAGTTTACTCAACCGCTGGTCGTAATTATCCAGCTTCATTTCAATTTTTAATATGCGTGTTTGCACATTAAAAAGTTGAAATAATATAATGACACCAATACCCAATGCTCCGTACTGCTGTATCAAAATTTCCATTCCCTACCTCTTCCACCAAAGCCAAAGGATACCGCCCGCCAACAAAAGCCATGGCAAGGCAATTTTTGCTTTATCTGTATCTTTGATATTCGTATTTGTTGTTTCGATAACGACGTCGGGATTTTTCGTTGCTGATTTTGCCCAATCATAAGCTAAAGCGCCCGCACTTGCGATTGCCGAACCTGCTAAAATTAATAATGGTAAAGCCATTTTTCCCTCCTAAACATAGAAAATATGATTGCCAATTGTGGCAGTTTTATTTAGTGATACTGCCCACTTCGGATTAATACTCTTTGCATGATAATGTGTTGCGCCGCCGGTAATGTCGGGCAACTCGTCCGTTATGGCCGTTCTTGCCAATACATACGCCAAGTCAAACCATTCATCCGCGCGGGTGACGTTCATCATTTTTTGATAATTCGGGTCGTTTTCATTCCAAGCGCTGAACTGCGCGGGCTTTTTGCACACGTCAATTACATTGGCGCCCCACCAACCGCCGTGCTTGACTCGATTCATCACGACGTTAATCACGGCTTGTATGCCTTTGCGTCCGTCTCCTCGTGCTTCGCCCCAAGCCGTGCGCGCCAATGTATCAATTGCCTTTTCCTGTTCGAACGTGTCCATATACGCCTTACGCATTATCTTGTATCCCCACATCATCAACAATGCTAACATCAGAATCTTGATTGGCTTCTTTGTCCGTTTGTTCATTTTTGACACCTAAAACTATTTGTCCGTTTTCATCCAAATAGGCGTCATTTCCTGCATCCGCCCATTCTTTTTCTGTTACTGTTAAAACTGTATCTTCTACTTTAAATCCGTAAGCTAATACTTTATTTTTTATAACTTTTAAATAAATCATCTAAGCCCCCACACAGGGTATAAAATTCACCCACTTGACCCCTACCCCATTAACTTTAAAATAATCTCCCTTTTTGACAATACAATTCCCGCCGCCTCTTTCGCTTTCGCTGTCATAATACCCGCCGCCGGTGACAAACATTGTCGAATTAACTTTAAATTCAATATCTTTTGCGATAAGCATATTAGCGTTCCCAGACCAGCCGGGCTCCGCGTACATGGCCACATAACCCGTCGTTTCGGCTTGATAGGCAACGTTAATTGCTTTGGTTTGTATTCTATTTAAATCGGGTGCTATATTCGATATTTGAAATGGGTTGTGTATTATCATGCGTCACCTTTACACTTAAAAAATGTCACTGTTGAATTATTTATGGCGGTAACTGTAGAACCCTTGCTAACCATAACCATTGTACTTATTTTATTAACATTACCTTGTGACCCACTAACAGCTGTCGAACCAGCGACGGTTTTTGAATTAACGTCAACTTTGGAATTTATATTTAGTCCATTCGAACAAACACATAACAAGTATCCGTTTTTTGGACAAACAAACCCTACAGATACATTTGTTCCATTTGATAAATCAGGGGCAATTTTTGATATCTGAAAAGGGTTGTTTATCATACTACCTCACGAAAAATGCGCAACAATACACTTGCCGCCTGCTTCATCCGATATGACTGCAAACGGTTGAGAAAACGAAAATTCAAATACACCCATGGGCTGGATAATAAATCCGTCCGAAAACACAAATAAATTTGTGCTTCCTTTATTCTGAATGACCGTCTTTTTTACGTCTGCCGGTGGGGTAATAACGTTCGGTGTATTCGCTTCCATGTCCGATATGCGTTGCATGTTGACCGCTTTAAACACCATGTCGCTGGTGTATACGGGCTTATCAGATTCGCCCTGAACTGTCACAGAACCCGATACATTCAACCGATTATCCTTAACAGTACCAACAGCCAATGAGACAACAATATGCATTGTCTGCGTTGAATTATTCCTTAATTCAACAAAAGGGATTGACACGTTGTTCGGATATTCGTAAACGATTCCGGCTTCCATAGGCGTAAATCCCCCACTACCGCCGAAACTAACTTCTAAATCATTCGGCTGGTCGTTAAATAAAACGTTCATTGAATTGTGAACATACCGGATAACGCGAATTTGTCCGGGCGGGATAGTTTCATTAAATTGCCGATATGGATTTTCAATAGCTCCGGTTGTAATAACTGTCATTTATTTGCCTTTCATAAGATAATAAAAAACGATGCCTACGGTTGCATACAAGGCAAACGGGCGTAAAGAGTCAAACAAGTTCTTTGTTGTGCCCGTCGCGTCTGCATAAGCTGTCGCGGCGGTATTGATTGCCGTTTCGGCCGACTTATGAACAGAGGAGACTACCGTTTCAAAAAGTGATTGCTCGTGAGACAACACTTCTTCCAAGTTTTTATCTGATAATCCAACAGGGGTATAATCACCGCCAATTATTTGATTACCCGAAGATAAATCCCCAATCGTACCGGATAATTGTTCCGAATAATTTGTTGTTGTGGACGATGATTTTGATTTACTTGAAAACAACCCCATTATTTTTTACTCCACGCCCGAATTAATAAATATGCGCCCCCAAACAAAAACAATGTCTTAACCAGCCCAATACGCCCGGCCGAACCTGACATAACATCCCCGACCCGAATATCCCCCGACTTTGACGTTGCGCTTGAACTGCCAAAATCAAGAGCCCCCAAAGAAGCGTTAACATCCCGAAAATAGCCGCCTCCAGTTCCTGAATTTTGATTTGTTTGTGTTGATGACCCTTGCGCCATTGTTCACCTATATATTTTTAATAATTTTATACGCAAAAAATACTGTGACCATAGCCCCAACACCAATCGCGACTTTTTTTAATAAATCAAGATATTCATCATTGTTTGATGATTGTGTTGTATCCGTCAAAACCTCTGATTTATCTTTTGAATTAAATACGGTGTCGGTAATTGTCGCCCCTGCACCAAGGATTAACTCCGCCCAATCGTATGCGCTTTTCTCTGCCATTTTTTCACCTCTTTAATGTAAGGGCGGCG
>ULOI01054483.1_pt1 | contig 24818 bp, 33 predicted proteins | sample 1952231 | NCBI WGS metagenome assembly ULOI01 (sample SAMEA4835593, study PRJEB28245) | human gut metagenome | biome: gut microbiome; material: fecal sample | place: Denmark | collected 2008
GTATGACGGCAGTTAGGGTGGAACAGCCCGCCTCGTATTGCCACAGACAACAGCATAAACCACTTGTCACAGTAGTTTGACTTGCCGAAGTCGCCGCTTTTCTCGCCGTTCCATATCGTGAATACATCATCAATGTAAACCTTGCCCTGATACGGCTCGCAGGTTTCTGAGCAGCCTCCGTACTGCGATATAAGCACGGTATCATAGCCAAGCTCCGCAAAGCGTTTAGCCGCACCCTGCAATGTTGCCCTTGTGGACGTTGTGCGCAGTGCCATACGCACATAATCGGCAATATTAACTCGCCTGCCATCTGCGTATACAATGCAGTTTATGCCTTTGTCGAGAAAGTCCCTTGTTGCAAGGTCGATTGCTTCATTAAGTGTAATTGAGCCTGTGCCCATCATAAGCTGTACCTTGTTCAGCGTTGTGCGGTAAACATCGTCCATATTACGCACAGCGGCAGTAAGGGCGGTCTTTTCAAGCGTTGTTACGTCTTCCATCAGCTTATCCATCTTCGGCTTGTTAACACCGAAAAAGTGATCATCCGGTATAGCTGTCGGCGCTTCGGGCGGCTGAGGCTGTGCCGGAACATCGGGAACATTGACGCCGCTTTCCGAAACATCAATGACCGACTGCTCCGCTGTATGCTCTCCCTCGTGAAACTGATCCGTCATAAGCTGTCGGGTTTCATCGTCAATAACATCTACATATTCGTCCGCTATCTGAGCGTTCTCCTTGCGGAAATTGTCAATGTTATTGAGCTTTTCAGCCTGCCACGCTGACCATTCAAAGCCTTCTTTTTCTTCTTCGGCTTTGTGCCGTGAAAGATTGCGTTTCAGCGAAGCAATGAGCCTTAGCTCTATCTCTTCAAATATCTTTGCAATATCTCTGAAACTAAGCAAGCTCATCACCTACCGCAGATGTCGCACCATCGGCAAGCCCCTTTTCCTGCATTATACGCTTGACTTCACCGGCTTTCCATTTGTCCTCTTTAGAACTGCCCCACAGCTCCTCGACCTGCGTTTCGACCGACATAATGCCGTAGGTACTTGCCTTGCCGACCGTTTCAACACGGCTGTCAAAGTCGGGTGCGCCGTACTCACCGAAATCAACGCTTACCTCATATTCTTCGGGGGCTTTGCCCTGCATATTGTCGTATGTCTTTAATACAGCCGACACAAGCTCAGGCAGAGCCTTTTCAAGCGCTGTCGTTATTGTGTTCCGGGTGTTGCCCGTAACGTCCTTCTTCTCTCGCTGAGCGTCCGCACTTGACATCTTGCCGACATCAATACCGAGTGTCGCAGGCGATACAAGTCCTTGCAGGCACATCAGCAGGCAGTTTGTATACGATGATACAAATGCGTCATACTTGATGTCGGGCTGTACGACCTGTATCTGAGAAGAGCGCTCGTCACCAAGAGATGAAGCTATCTCTATAAACTCATTGCCGAAACTGTTTACTCGTTGTAAGGCCCCGTTTTCAGGACTTCGAGGAATTTTATCGGAAGGAATATACTTTGTAACTCTGCCGGCTCTTATGGCGTCCCACCACTGCGAAATAACCTCGTCCAGAGCGTCGAAGCAGTCGGATTTACCGCCGTCGAATATGCTCTTACCCCTGTTCGGATATTTTTTTGATGCGTAAAATTTCAGCGGTACAGCCATTATGTAATCGCCATCGAATATCGTTCTTGTTTCAATGCCTGAAAGGCAAGGAACGCTGTCAAGGCGTACCTCATGACCGCTGTTATCATAAAGTCTGCTTTCAATGTACCCCTTTCCATAACATTCCTCAAGATGGTACAATCTATCGCCTTCCTTATGCTCAGAACGGAAAACAACCTCTTTAAGTACGCCTCTTATATATCGATATTCAACCTTATCTGCACTCCAGAATTCAACTATAGGAACGTCAGAAACAGAATTTTCGGTCATATCGACTGAAATCTTAAATGCCCCATCGCCGCTTACTAAAGTGTCTACTACAGCTTTTCCAACAAGTTCGTTAAAATCAACGGCTTTTGATACGCTCTCAAAGATCGAGTTTTCTTTTTCACCGGTTACTTTGATTTTATCCATATCCGAATACACGATATACGCCAAAGTATCGGCAATTATCGCAGGCAAGCCGCTGTGTATTTTTCGTATATTATTCTTGTTTGGAACACTCGCCCAAAAACTACCGCTTCCGTCACCTATCTGGTGGAAAAACTGTCTAAGTTCCGTTGCGTCACCTCTGTACCAGAGCTGAGAACGAAGCACTTCAATCTCTCTCGGCAAAAGCTCCTGCAGCACAACAGATTGATTTACGGCAGGAACTATATTAAGCCAATTCTGTATCATGCTTTTAAACCTTTCTCCTATCTTCACGTCATCCTCCTAATTTATACATAGTTTCGGCAACACCGGTTGTTGCGTCAGGCGCATCGTCGTGTGCGTTTTTGCCTTCACGCTGATATTTAATCATAGCCGCATAATACTCGGGAAACTTATCTCTCCAATTTACCGGGAAAATAATATGATTTTGTACCCATGAAGAGTTTGAAATTATACGTGCCTTCTTGTTTTTCGACTGATGAAACCACTGAAAAATAGTTGTATAATTACCAAGCTCATCGGCTGATATGCGTCTGACGTTCCGTGCAAATCCCGAACCGCCGTTATTTGATTCTATAAGAGCATTATTTACAGCAAATTCTTTATGTCGCCTTGCTGTTTCTTTCTCTGTGATCTCCATATTTGCTTTAGAAAAATAAACATCAAGTACATACGCTTCACGCATATACACGCCCCAGATAATGCTACACAAGAAGTCATCTCCTTCGTCCGCAGTATCTGTATAACTGTAAATACCTTCAAACAAACTGTTCCCATTGCTGTCTTTCGGCAACTCTGTATAGGTCTTGAACGAATCATACAGTCTGCCTTTTAAATCAATTGGCTCTTGCTGATAGTTAGCACTTGCAATATCAACTCCCATCGCTTTTGTCTTCGCCAGATATGAACCATAGGATAATATTTCAGGGCAGAGCATAGTGTGCTTTTCTTTATCAATAAGTGCTTTCATTGTAATGTGCCTTACGTTTACACCTTGTTGAGTATAATGCGCAATGGCTCTGCCTGCGAGATCGTCGGAAGCCCAGCGTGTCATAATGATTATTATTTTGCCGTTTTCTTCCAAACGAGACAGCATCGTGTTTGTAAACCACTCCCAGTGCTTCTCTTTTATGCTCTCATTGTTAGCTTCTTCTGCATTTTTGATTAGATCGTCAATAATCATAAGCGAACAGCCGAAACCTGTCGCTGTACCTGTCGGAGAAGTAGCAAGATAATTATTATATCCGCCCTCTAAACTCCACAGGTTCATTGCGCCGTCTCCTCGTTTAATCTTAGTATCCGGGAAAACATCAGAATACACCGGAATATTCACATCTGCTTTTTCGGCGGATATGCAGTTTCTGACATTCTTTGAAAACATAGTTGACAGTGTTTCATTGTACGAGCCCGTCATAATCTTCTGGTTTTTATCCCTGCCGAGAACCCACTCAACAAAGCAACCAGCTGTTCTCGACTTTCCGTGACGAGGCGGCAAATTTACTATCATAACCGGTTCATCTGAGTTCATAAACTCCTGAAAGCCATTACAGAGTTCTACTAAAAATGATCTATCAGACTTATAGAAATCCGGTGCTTTTAATTGGCAATAAAAAAAGAACTCACGCTTAGCAAGTTCTATTTTAGCACCAAGTTTTGCAAGATCTTTACTAATCATCAGTTATCAACTTCTTCAGCTCTTCTGTTGATAATTTTGAAAACGGGTTATTGACATCGGCATTTATATTTCCTTGAACTTTTGTCACATACTCACCCGTCATCTTATTCAGCGTGTCTATAGCTCTGATACGGTCCGACAGCTCGTTCTGTTTATTCTTAGCTATATCGGAAAGTATCGCCTGCCGTTCTCTTGCCGTCATTATTCGGGCAGTCTGGGCGTCTTCGGTGAGCTGTTTTATGTATTCCGTAATTGTAGTATTTTGTAGTAATTTTGAAGCATTAGTATTTGCATACTTTTTGCTGTATCCTGCCTGTATCGCACTCTGGGCGGCATTACCGCACTGAGCGTAGTATTCGGCGAATTTCTTCTGTCTTTCGGTCACGGTAACACCGTCCTTTCTTTTGGGTATAAGAATACCCGACACCGTTGTGCCGGGCTTCAGGAGGAAAACTTATTATTGTAGTTTTCCCATTCTAATTTTAGCACACTTGATTTCGGACATCAATAGGACAACGGCGGACATTGGCGGACATTAACGGACATCAGCGGACAATTCTTTGAAATATCTGTCTAATGCCTTGCGTAATGATTCTCCGCTCGTTTCATCACACATACCTGCAACCTCGTCCCATGTAAACGTCTTAGATCCACAGCCTATGCAATACAGCTTCAGCGCCTTGTGAAATCTTCTGACCGGTATTGCGTCTATAAAAGCACATATTTTCTCGTTTTCGGCTTCTATACGGCTTTTCTCATTAAGAAGCGATACAGTACCAAGCCCGTGTATATAACCTTCGTCTTTTTTTGTCACAAGCTGATATGCCGGCGGTCCCGCTGAACCCTGAGTACTTATCAGCACTTTTTTCTTGCCGAGTTGCCTGTCTATACATTCAAGCAGCTCACAATTTGCACGGTATTTTTCTAAATCTGATAATGTCATTCCGTTTCCTCCTCTTTCTGAACTGCCTCATCGCAAAAATCTTTTGCAGGACAGTCTTTGCACTCTTCTGCTATTGGATGTCTACAGTAAAATCCGCATTCTTTCACCAATGCAATTCTGTCTTTCGGATCTGACCAGTCCATTTCTGTTTTTCCCTCAGCGTAATACTTGTCCATTTCAGGTGCTCGGCTGACTTCAATATCACAGAAATTTGCGTCCTCACAGCTGCTTGTGCATAATGCGAGCGCTTTTGCTTTACCTCGTGTTTCGGCGAAAACAACTGCAGAAGCTGTTTCATATTTTTCGTTTACAATCCAGGCTTTCATGTTTCCTCCTTAGGCGCTTCTGGAAGCGGCATCCAATGAGTAACCCGTGCACGTCCTCTATGGATAAAATGATCGATAGACCAATATCCTTTATCGATGTTTCGTATTCCTTTTTGTGACACAGTGCATACTAACACCTCTTCCTGATCCGGCGGAAGCTTGTCCTCCCACTTTATCCACTTTGGTATTACTTGCCCACAAAACAAGCAGGTTTCAGTTGCGGGTTTGCGTTTACTACTCGTTACCTGCTTACTTATCGGCGGTTTAGGAAACGGCATCCAAGCAATGACGACTTCACGACCGTTAAATCTTCCATCTTTGCAAAACCCTTTTTTCTGCTTAAATTTTTCGGCCGTTTCAATAGCATATAAGTCTTGCTCTACACTGATTCTGCCTGTTTTTGTGTCAAGGATGGCGATGTGATTCCACGACTGTTTTTCAGGAAGTCTATCTTCCACGCTTATCCATTCACTCATATTTTTCCTCCTTCAATTATTTCTTTCTTGATCATAGCAAGATATGTATCGACAATTCCTTCCCATTCCGCAGACGTTTTGTCGATTTCTGCTTCTTTTGCAAATTCTTCAACTATCGGCTTTATGCAGTTCAGAAAAATATAAAACCGTACTACGCTTCCGAGTTTTATATTTTCTTGTATCTGCGCATCTAAAGATCCTTTCGGAAGCGTTATCAGCATATTTACTTCGTTTTCGGTCAAAAACTGATCAATAATTTTACCAAGCGTTTCGATGTTCAGCTTATCAAACTTTTCCATCCTCTATACCTCCATAATCCGTATACCTGCGATCTCTTCGCCGCATATTTCGCAGTAATGTTTAATCATTTAAATTTCTCCTTTCAAATCCTTCCTCGCCGGTCATCAGCTCGATACACCTCAGTGCAAGCATCAGCTTGACATCGTGATTTCTTGTGCTGTTGATCTCACATCTCAGCTCGTCCGACCTTCGTATATTCTCCTGGTATCCGACCTCTGCCTCGTGATTTTTCCGTGTTTTGTCTGCGTCCTTGCGATAATCACAAAGATATGCGTCCTTACGCTCTTTGCAAAGTCCCTTCGGAAGCTGACCACTGCGGTAGATACTGCCGAGCTGTGACAGCTTATCGAAGTATTTATACTCGGCAGGCGGAAAGTCGGTATAATCAAGCGTGTTTTCGTATGCCATATGCTCCAGCTTTTCAAATGTTGCCGGATCATTGAAATTTATCTTCTTCATAATCATTCGGTGTAAGGTGGTGAAGGGTTTTGCCCGTTTTCCAACACCTTTTATATATATTTATTTTTTTCATTTTCCGTATGAAAGGTTAGAAAAACCCTTAAACCCTTCACCACCCTTCACCCTCCTTTCAGCTTATAGCTATTCCGATGTAACAATTACCGTTTTTTGCTCGCACCTTAGGATACTTTTTCGACAATTCAACACCAAACTTCGTATTTGACATCTTATACTCGTTATTGTCATCGCACCACTGCGCATACGCCGCATAAAGCACGTTAGCCTGCGCATAGCAGTCCTTGCCCTCTGTGCACCTGTCCTCGACAAAAGCGGAGATAACATCCATCTCTCTGCGGTACTCCTTGACCATAGCGACTACCGCCTTCGGCATATGCAGTCCCTCAGCCTGATACAGTACGCACCCCTCTACTGCCCAGCGGAAGATAGCGGGCAGCTCACGGCACAGCTTATATTTAAGACGTGGGTCTTTCTTTTCTTCGGGTATCTGTACAGTGAACGGTATCATATGCACTCTGCGCCAGATACCTGTGTCTGTGCCTCTGATTATCGGCTTATGATTAGTCGCCATCCACAGCTTGAATTCGGGCTTGAACTCAAACTCATCGCCGTACAGCTTGCGGGCAGTAACTATATCATCGCCTGTAAGCTGCTTCAGCAGACCCTCGTTGATACGCACGCCCTCGTTAGGCTCTACAGACGTAACAAACCTTGCGCCTTTAAGACGTGCTATATCGCTGTTTATGGCACTGCTCTGATTACTGCGTACCATTATTGTTTCCGGCTGGATATTGCTTGCGTAGTCGCCCATAATTGCACGGATAATATCAAGAAACGTTGATTTTCCGTTTCTGCCCGTGCCAAACAGGAAGAATACGCATTGCTCCGCCGTTGAGCCTGTCAGCGAATAGCCGACCGCCTTCTGAACATATCGTATAAGGTCCTTGTCGCCGCCGAATATCTCGTCAAGAAATTTCAGCCACTGCGGACAGTCGGCGTTGCTCGTGTACTCCGCCGACGTGATACGGGTAAAATATGCTTCCGGCTTATGCTCACTCAGCGTACCGCTTTTCAGGTCAAGAACACCGCTCGGAGTATTAAGCACCATCTTGTACTTATCCATCTGTGCCGGCACTATCGGGACGTGGTGCTGTGCTTCCTTCAGCATTGCAGATTTCGACTTGTTGCTTCGGCTTGATTTCAGGTGTTTTTCAAAGCTCTTTGCCATATCTCCGCCGTCCTCAGCGTCCATCTGCTCATATGCCTTAGCCTCTGCCTTCATCGCAAGTACAGCCTTATCGGCTATGCGCTCTATTGTTCCGCTGTTGTCGTAGCACCACTTCCTGCCGTCATAATACAGCCAGCGCTTGTCTGTATAACTGTAGCGGATCTCACTGCCGAATAAGTCTATAAGCCGTTCTGCGTTCCCTGTATCGTCAAATGTGTACAGCTTTACAGGCTCGTCCTGTGCCGTATCGAGCTTTGCGTGTACAACAGAGCTTTCACCTGTGAACCTTGCCGTAAACTGCGGCAATTTCTGTGCCGGTTCGTATACCTTCTCACAGTCGGCTATGGCTTTTTGTATCGTTATTGCACCGTAGGTACTGCCCGACTGCCGTCTGTCCCATTTCTCACGCATAAGCCCCGACTGTCTGTATATACAGTCCATCATATCCGCATCACACCTGCACCAGAACGCAAGCATATTGCAAAGCGCCATATCAGCCTCAGACTGTGACACATATCCTGAATAATCGCCCTGCATAAGTGCATTGAAGCGTGGTGCGTTCTTTGCTTTTCCGGCGAGGGTTATAATATCATTTGCGGTTGCCGGAAGTGCCGGCACATAAGCACGGGGTACAGCGGAAGGCTCACGCCCTCCGCCTATGTACTTTTCGTGCAACGCCTTAATAGCCTCTGTGCATTCGTTTATATCCATATATTCGGCGCACGGATTGCCCGTCATAACGAAAAATCTGCCTGTTTCGTACATTTCGACATTGCCTCGTCTGCGCCCCTGCTTCGGCAGGTTTCCTTTGCAGATTATGTGAATGCCTTTGCCGGACTGCGACAGCTCGGTATATGACTGGAGAGTTGTTATAAATTCGGTGATAATGTTGTTTTCGCCGGTTTTGAATGCGGCTATCTCGTCACCCACTCCGTCAATGTCAACACCGAAATACTCGCAGTTTCCGAACATGAATCCGACGCCTGCGAAACCTGCCGAAGCCGCTACAGCCGTATTGAAATCCGACCATGTGGATGGATCATTGGAGTGGGCAAGTTCGCCCGTATGAGGATTGATCGGAAGTTTTTTTATCTTACCGCCTGCCTCATCGGGTACAGCCTGCCAGCACACCCAGTTTGAGAGCTTTTTAAGCTCATCGGGAATATATTCGTACATTATTTCCCACATCAGAACGGATAGTCACCGTCATCTTCCGTAACTGCTTCCGTTGCTGCGGTTGCCGCAAAGCTCTCATTTTTCGGCGCTGATACGGTATCGGCGGTCACGGCGGTCTTGAACTTATGCTTGCAGTCGTGGTGCTGTGTCGGTTCAAGATAGCTTACCTTTTCTCTTGTGGTGCCCTTATCGTCCGTTTCGTGCTTTACTACAGCTATCACACACTTGCCGACAAGATCGTCGCAGTATTCCGCAAGATCCTTGTATTCCTTGCCGTCAGTGAGCTTTGCGGCCTTGCCTACTGCCATAAGTCTGCCGAACGTATAACCGTTTACCGCAAGGTCTTCCTTTGTAGGCTCTTTAGCCTTCCATATCTGATAAAACAAGCAGGCGTTGCCGTATTTCTGCTCCGGAATATCATTCCTTATCGTCAGTCTGAAGCTCAGCGATGTACTGCCGCTCTTATATGTTTTCTCGTCTACGCTTGTGATTATCGTTTCATATCTGCCTTCGGGCTTGAGTGCACTCGTAGCTGCTGAATTGTTCTGTGAAAATGCCATATTATTTATCCTCCGTTATAAGTCTTATTGCGTCTTCTGTGCTTCTGCATATACCTGCAACAGCACCCGAACGGCGCATCTTTTCAATAAAATTCTTCTGTTCGGGGCGAACACGTCCCGTTTTTGTCTTTACCTCTATGAATATTGCCTTTCCGTCCGACTGCCTTACGCCGAACAGGTCTGAAAATCCGACCGGTACGCCCGTGTCGAAATATCTGCCGTCAAATGTTCTGCCCTTGCCGACGTTAATGCGGAATATCACACAGCCGTTCTCGGACAGCGCACGTCTGACAGCATTCTGGATACTGTGTTCTTCTGTCAATAGATAAAACCTCTCTTTCTTGCTTCGTAAAACGCCCAGCCCCTCTGATACCCTTTCTTCTTTGCGTATGCAAGCAGATCGGAATAGGACGAACAATCATCGGGACTGCTGAAATCCAGCCTGAAGCCCTCGATATGAATAAGCTTGGTGCTTTCGCTTGTTTCTATCTCACGGCTCTTTACCGGGAAAACATATCCGCAGTGAGGGCAGATACAGGGCTGACCGGGCGGCGGCGCTCCGAATGTATAGTAACATTCGGGACACTGTTTCACCTTTTCGGCATTCTCCGCAGCTTCTTTCTTTATGTTGCGCTTGCGCTTTTCAAGTGACCACAGGCGGTCATCATCGGGCATTCCGAAGCGTGCGTAATTGCCGACATGATCAAGAATTATCGCACGCTTGCCCGGTCGATAGCGCATACATCTCATTGACTGCTGAATGTACAGCGTAAGAGATTGAGTGGGACGGAGCAATATCGCACATTCGCAGTCGGGAACGTCAAAGCCCTCCGATATTAAATCGACATTGCAAAGTATCGTTATCCGTCCTGCTCTGAAATCCGAAATAATACGATTACGCTCTGCATCGGGAGTTGTACCGTCAATGTGTACGGCGTTTATGCCTGCTTCTCGGAACGCTTCGGCGGTAGCAAGCGAGTGCTTAACGCTTGAGCAGTAGCAGACGGCTTTCTTACCGTCTGCAAGCTGTCTGTAGTATCCGATAACATCACCGAATACAGCCTTTTTGATCATCGCCTTTTCAACGTCCGCCGTAACAAACTCGCCCATTTTGATATGAAGCCCTGATAAGTCGGCTACGGACGGTGCATAGTAGTCATACGGTGCAAGACAGTTGTGATCAATAAGCCATTTGGTAGACGGCCCGATTATCAGCTTGTCGTTGACATCACCCAGACCGTCACCGTTCAGGCGGACAGGCGTTGCCGTTACCCCCACACGAAGCACATCGGGGAAAGCGTCATAGATTTTCTTGTACGACAGCGCAAGGCTGTGGTGATTTTCGTCTGTAATGATAAGCGCAGGCTTTGACAGTTTTTTTATCCGCCGTGCTGCCGTCTGCACCATCATCACGTCACAGTAGTTCATATCAACGCCCCAGCGTATGAACGTCCTTATTATCTGCTGAACAAGCTCCTGCCTGTGTACAAGAAACAATACCTTTTTCCCGTTGAATGTAGTCCGCCGTGCTATCTCTGCTACTATCACCGACTTACCGCCGCCGCACCCGAGAACAATGCAGGGAGCGTGATAACCCTCACGCCACGCCTGCCTTGTCTGCTCGACAAGCTCACTCTGATACGGTCTTAGCGGCATTCTGCTTTTCGACCTCCTTCTTTGCACACGCTATGCACAGCTTTCTGCCGAATTTTGCAACCGAACTTTCAACCATTTCCGCTACCGTATGCTTAGGTGTCGGCATAATGACAGCGCCGCATTCTTCACATCTGTCGGGCTCTGCACCCTCGCTTAGCCATGCGCCGAGCTGAGCACCTAAATCTTCGGTGATAACACCCGACCACTTATCGAGGAATGTTGTGTCTTTTGAAAGACTTGCGATATGCTCACGGTTTATCTGAAATGCTATGTCAAATTCATACTCGGTGTTATCACGCTGCACCGGCGCAAGTCCTATCTTGACGGGAACGGTCTTGCCTCTGTCGTTGATTTCCATAGCATAGCCCATCTTGGTACGCAGTGTAATGATTGTGTGGCAGTTGACCGACAGTATGGTATTGACAAGATTGTTCTGTATCTTTCCTGCCTCGTCCCATGCGGTATAATCGTTCTTTCCCTGACGCTGTGCTATCTGTGATTTGATGTCAAGCACTCCGCCCTCGTTATCCCATGCGTGTGAAAAGCTGTCCACTATTATTACGCCGTCCTCCCCGACCGCCTCAGCCGCCTGTCTGACGTACTCTATGTACTTTTCGGGCGAATACGGCGGTGTAAGCGGGGCATAGAGAAATTCTCCCGTGCCGAGATCGTGACGATCGGCATAGAATCTGCCACGCTCGTGTTCTGTATCTATAAGGGCAACCTTGCCCCAGTTGCCCGTTATGCCCTTTGCGAGATAGAGCGACGAAAGCGTTTTACCGCTTCCCGACGGTCCCATGACCGCAATTCTCGCCTTTGATTTCTTTCTTGTTACGGGTGTAAATATATTGCTCATAGCTACCTCACTTTATCGTTATATACGGCTTTTTCTCAAGATGTACGGCAGGGAGCTTTTCTCCGCTGTCGAGCAGCTTCTTGACCTCTGACTTGCATATGGTCGGTTTGCTGTACTTTATCAGCGATTCGTTGAATGTTTCGGCATAGTCAATAAACTGCCGCTCATCGTCAATAACCACACTGTCACGTCCCTCTGAGAACGTTATTTTTGCTCTCGGCATATCGACCTTTTTCAGCCTCATTGCCTGCATATCCTGTAACAGACGCTTTTTCAGAAACTCTGCCTTTTTGCGCTTTGTCTTTGCTCTTGCCGTCTGTTCCTTAGCTTCAAGCTCGTGGTTGTCTGCCTCACGCTCAAGGGATTTTATGAAGCAGGCGATGTTTTCGGCCTTTTCACTGAACTCACCCTCGATGCCTTCGAGAGTGTCAAACCACATCGTCAGCATATCGGCCTTGTATGCTTCAAGGTCAGCGATGACCTCGCCGTCATCGTCTATATACTCACCGTCCGCATTGGTATCCGGTTCATAGTCATTTATAGCGTCAAACGCATCGAAAAGTTCGGCAAACCTGCCGGTTATATCATATAATGTACTGCTCATACGATTTCCTCCGTCATTTTCTCAAAAAACTGCTTTGCTTTTGTCACGAATAATTCGTGATTACTGTCTGTGGAATTATTGCCGATAAACTCGCATAACCGCTTTGCCGCATCAATAGCTGTTGCAAGGTACGCTTTAAACGTTTCCTTGCTGTCGGGTACTGTCACCGTAAGTTCCGACTGCTCACGCTTAGCGGCTTCAAGCTGACTGCGGAGTTCTTCAAGTTTCTTTTCGTTCTCGGCTTTAAGGCTGTTCATCTGCTCCGTATGCTCACGGTTCAGGCGGATAGTATCCTGTAATGCGTCTTCCTGCACCTTGTCAAGCTGCTGTTCATAAGTCTTGCAGATATTATCAAACGCTGTCTTGTCCATAACGCCGTCCTTAACCGGCTCGACAGCAACTTCAACAGGGCGGTTTTCAAGCTCCTTTATCTCGGCTTCGAGCGCCGCTATCTGCTGTGACAATGCGTTCTTGGCTTTTTCAAGTGATTTCGCCTGCTGTGCGGCGGCGGATGCTTCAGCTTCTGCGGCCGACTTATCGGCTACCGCCTTATCCTTTTCCGCTCTTATCTGCCGTATCTGCTGTTCAAGCTCACGGACGGAGGTGTTTTCAAGGTCGGTGTTCTCGGTTATTTCTGTACGTTCTTCTTCAGAAAGGGAAGATAAAAGATAGAGTTTCTTAACTCCTATTTGTCTCCCCGAGGAGACAAATTCAGCAGGAAGGCTCTCCACAATTTTTATGTATTTGTAGACGTTCTGCCTATTTATCTGAGTTTCTTTTTCGCAGTAATCCTCAAAAGTGTTATACCCCAGCTCTTTATAGAGCTTGCTGTCCCTCATCTCTTTAAAGCCCTTGCACATCTCGTACAAGCTCTGTTGTGCTACCTGTGCCGCCGCTTTAATATGGTAGTTAAGATTTACTGCCTTGACATAATCGTCTGTTACCGCCTTTTCTGTATCCGCAGGCGGTGTGCGAAGTCCGGGAATTATCATGCTGTTTTCCTCCTTTTATCGCTGAAAATCTTTTCAAGATGTGTCTTGTAATCTTTAATCAGTGCATCTACGTCCTCGCCCGGTGCTATGTTTCGTTTTCCTCTGACCTGTACGATTTTTCCGTCCGCTGAGACTTCCATTGTATAGTACGGCTTGTCCGGCTCGGATTTTTTACGGATGAACATTATACTCAGAGCGCCTTTTGCGTGCCTTTCGGCATATCCGCCGACGCAATGGCTTAAAGCTTTACCTTCGTAAGCTATATCCGACAGCTGCTTTGGCTGTACTATCATCAGATTACCGTCAGAAAACTCAAGCTGTTTGCGTTCCTCGATATGTTTCGCAAACTCCGCTCTTACCGCTTTATTGTGCTGATACTTGATAGTTACCGACAGCCTTTCGTGCATTGCCTCAAAATTATGCGGAAAGCATATCGCAGTATCTTTAGTGTTGTATTTCAGCCGCTTGCACTGGTCAAGATAATCGCTGTAATCTCTTGTAAATATGCCGTTTTCTTCGATATACCTTGTTATTCTTTGCGGCGTTGCGCCGGTTGCGTCTAAAAAGCGTTTCAGCGTTCCGTATTCATAGTCAAAGACTTTAGATATAAGTATCAGGTCTTCCGGTGTCACTTTTGGAAAATGCTCCTTATTTATCCTGTAAGCGCCGTATAAGTGTTCCTGCCCTTTGAGAGCTTTGAACTCGGATTTTGTAAGGCCGAGCATTTCAAGAAGATTATTACTTTTCCAGTTAATATAACTTGGCAATGTAAGTTTTGCCGTATTGCCCCAAAAGCCTGTATAATTTTTTTGAATCAGGTCATAACCTTGCTTCAGCAAATATTCGAGATTCGGATGCTTACAGTACAGGTCCAGATAGCACATCAGCAGATCTCCCGCATACTTATCGTACTGACTGTATCGCATATCCGACCGGCTTATCGCCTTTTCGTTGATGATTTTATACGAGTTGTTGAAGCTATACCCGTATGAAGCTGAGCAGAAGACCGGCTCACGAAACTCTGAGCGAATGTCCCACCGCTTACCGTCTTCGCTACCGTATCTTACTGCTCCGTCTTTTGCAAACACATAGCGCTGTCGCTCGACGATATAACCGTTAGAATATCTGTGATACCCTCTTGCGAACAATTCCGCACCACGTGTCAGAAATATTATGTAGTTTGCCGCTCCCTTGCCTTCCATTTTGCTCATCTGATCTGCTGTAGCGGCCGGAAAGCTGTGCATAAGAAGTTCCTTACGTTCTTTTTTCATATTACCGCACCTCAGAAGTCGAGCAGGCTGTCAAGGTCAAGCTGTAGCTTGCCGCTGTCTGCTGCTGTGGAAGTTTTGCTGTTGCTGAATCCGCCGTCACCGAGATCAAGCGTCATAGTGCATTTTATATCCGCACCGGGAAAGTAAAACGCTACAGCACGCTTGTAACAATCGAGATCGGATATGTGTTCCTTAGCTCCTGCAACGCTTGCCTTTAGGCAGTCGGCAAAAGACTTGTCCGACTGCTCTATAGCCTGTGCAAATTCGCTGTTCTGCTTTGCAAAAATGCAGATTTCGTCAAGCACATAGGGCTTAACAACGTTTTCGTATTTGCCGAGCTTTGCGTCTGTCAGCTCAGCTGTAAGTTTTTCTTTGATACTCATATTGACTTTTTCTCCTGCCAGTGTTATACTGGTCTTGCATAAATATTTGTTTTGCTCCCTTACGGGAGCTCTTTTTTTTACTCTTCTTCGATGTTCTCAACATCATATCCGCACTCCGGACAACACGGTAATGTTTCCCACGCAGGTGCGCCGTGACATTCTCCTCGATACTCGGTGTAATGTCCGAGTTCCGAGGACGAGCCTGTCCAGTCGCAACGCTCGCATTTATACATCGTCTTCGTCCTCCTCGCCTTCACAGTCTGTTACATTGATATTGTTTACAACGCCGGCAAGTGCCTGAACAATTGCCATTACCTCTTTATAGGAAGTAACCGTTGTGCTAACTTTAAACTTCATTTTTTCTTACCTCTCTTTTTCTTAAGTTCCGCCACCTGCCTTGCCCGGCGGTAGTTTTGCTGTTGCTCAATTGTGGCTCTCGCCTTCCAGGCAACATACTCGCCATACGTCATGCCGTGATAGGTGGCTTCTTTGGCGATTTGCTCAAGATCTGTCATCATGTCCACCTCCTATCATATCCCTATACCATACCTTCATCAGCCATCCCAGCCCGTACCAGACCGCAACAGCGACTATTGCTACGGGTAACATCTCGCCGCCGATAGCCTTGTATCCTCTCTGGGCATACGCCAGCACCGACATCTGTATGTACATCATTACTGCCGCAGAGGCTGTTACCCACGCTCTCAGGAGCTGGGCGATTATGTAGGCGATAATCTTAGATATTTTCATTTTTACCTCCTTATTAAAGTAACCTTCCTTCGTACCACGCTATAAATCGCAATGGATGAATCTCATACTTGTATTTACCGCCTGCACAATGCCGTGCAATACCAAAATGATAATCACCCGAGCGAAGCATATCATCAACCGTCTGTGTTGATACGTCAAGCAAATCGGCTACTATCTCCTTTGGCACTTTCTTATGCCGGAGAATAGCAGGCTTGTACTTTTCTTCCCACTCTCTTTCAATGTTGGCTTCCATGCTCTCACCTCCTGTTTGTTGCAAAACCTTTCCGCTTGTGATACAATGAAAACAAAAATAGAAAGGTGCGATAATCATTGTACATCTCCCGTGATGAATATAAGCTCTTGAAACAATTTTACAAAAGCGACGGTTTTGCCATTAAAAATGACATATCCGACATTCTTTTGGAAAAAGGTTTTCTACAGCATAAGCAAATCAAAATTATGCGTGACGGTAGTCGCCAGTGTTCAGCTGAGCTTGTTATTACCAACAGCGGCACAATTGCTTGTGAAGACTATGCAGATTTCAAGACTTCAAATTTTCGCTCTTGGGCAGCTATTTTCATTTCAATTTTATCGTTGCTCATATCTTTGGTTTCTTTATACGGTTCTGTATTTTAATTTTACATACAGAACAAGTACGGCAACGACAAGAGACACAATAGAAACTGCCAATGATACTTTACTTGTAAAATCGGGGTCAAGCATTTTGTCCTCGATTTTTTCTTTTATATGCCTCAGATTCATATTCTCACCTCCTCCGGTTGTTACTCGTGTTTCTTTTAGGGGCTCATATTTCGTCATCGCCGAGTAATACCTCGTTGAGCATATCCGTAAACTTGTCCGTCCAGAAATCCACATGAATATTCAGCATACCGCCGTTCGGAAAGTCTGCCATATATCTGATTTCTCCTCGGTTGAGCTTGCGTATTCTGATTTCTGCGCCAAGCTCCGACGCACCAGTGAGTAAATTTTTAACGAACTGACGCTCCGCTTCCTGCTCTTCTGTAAGTTTTCTGCTTACTCTCATTTGTTTTTCCTCCTTCTGTTGTTGCGTTTTGCAACTCAATGAGCAAAAAAATATGTTCCAAATTCTCCTGCACTAATGCCGAGTAACATGGAAAATTTCTCTGCTTCTTCCAAATCAAACGGTCTGACATTGTTAATCTTTTGATTTGCCGTAGCCTGCGCTATATTAAGGCATTTAGCAACATCGCTTTGTGTAATTTCAAGTTCACGCATTCTACCTTTTAACTTATTTGTATTTACCATTTTCTCACCTCCGTCCTGTTGCGTTTTGCAACTTTTCTTGTGATAATATTACCACAACTTTCTGCTTTTGTCAATAGCGTTTTACAACTTTTTTTCACAATTTCAAATAATACTATTGCATTATGCAATTTATCGTGCTATAATCAAAGTGAAAATGAGGTGATAAAATGGACGAAAATATAAGGATTGGTAAAAGAATTAAAGCAGCACGAGAAAGGAATAATTTAACACAAGAAGAGTTAGGAAAAAAACTCGGCTTAAATAAATCCTCTATTCAGCGTTATGAAACGGGCAAAATTCAAAAAATCAAATTGCCTATATTGGAAAATATCGCTTTTATACTTGGCGTAAATCCAAGTTGGCTTGCACTTAAAACAGATGATCCGACATATTACGGCGAAAATACCGATGCACCGGGTTCTCTTATTGATGATACATTACCCACCCCCGAAATCACCGACAGTCAGCTTAAATTTGCCCTATTCGGCGATGCTGAGATAGATGATGATGTACTTGACGATGTAAAAAGGCTTGCCAAGCTACATGCGGAGATGAGAAAGCAGGAGAAGAACGAGAAAAAATAATGTTTCACCGGTGAAACAAATTGGAGAAAATGTGACATCGATGTCACAAAAGAAAGTTTGCCGCTAAGGTCGTAAAACGCTACCCTATATTCAGAAAACGTTCACTCGAGTGAACAAATCGGAGAAAATGTAAACTCGAGTTTACAAAACGGACTGGGGAAAATTCCCCAGTCCGAATATTTCGGTCGCCCTCTTCACGAGGGCGTGGATTGAAAAAACGAAAGTAAAATTGCGTTGGTTGATTTTGTGTCCCCGGGGACACAAAAAAACTGTACGGAATTTGTCGCCTCGGGGAGACAAATCGGAGTAAATGTTGAATCGATTCAACAAATTGGGTAGACAAATAGCCCAGTCATCTGAAAAATTTGTGCAGACGTCTGCACATTTATACGAGGGCGTTTCGGGTTGTTGCGGGTTTTCGGGTTTTTCTAACCTTTCATACGGAAAAAGAAAAAAATAAATATATATAAAAGGTATTGGAAAACGGCTCAAACCCGCAACACCCGCAACACCCACAACAAGATATTATTAAATACCAGAAGATTTTGTCCAATCGATTGGACATTTGTACGAGGGTGAAGGGTGGTGAAGGGTTTAAGGGTTTTTCTAACCTTTCATACGGAAAATGAAAAAAATAAATATATATAAAAGGTATTGGAAAACGGGCAAAACCCTTCACAACCTTACACCGAACGACTATAAAATACCCGAAAGTTTTGTTCAGTCAACTGAACAAAAAAAACTAAAATATTTTCCCTAAACCTCTTGACATACTGCTTGCAGTATGATATAATATATACAGGAGGTGAGGAAAAGATGCCAAAGCGAAAAAAGAAAAAGGCTACCGCCATTGAGATAGCCGACATAGTAATCAAAGCAGTTGTTGCAGTCGCCGCTTTGATAACAGCAATCAGTCAATGGAAATAGCCTGAACCTGAGGGGCGAAAGCTCCTCCCCCTTGTGGGGTACTTATATTATACCACAGTGAAAGGAGTTTTACAAGTGAAAAAAAGTGATATATGGTTTCTCGTTCTCGCAGTATTTTTTATGCTTGATGTTGCTTCTGCGTGGAATATATGGATTAACATTTGCACTATAATCTGCGCAATTGTCGTACTGGCTGAATGTACCGTAAGATTGATAGGAGTGATAAGAAATGCCCGAAACAAAGCGTAAGACCCACACATCAACGCAGGTGAAACAGAGATATAACGATAAAGTGTACACCGCCATGACGTTCCGTGTACCCAAAGAGCTTGCCGCAGAGTTCAAGCAGATCTGCACCGATAACAATATTTCACAGGCACAGATCATCAAGGACGCTATGGCGGAGCTTGTGGAGAAGTATAAATAAGCCCTTCCCCGCCGTAACAAGCGGGGAAAAAATTTAGGAGGTGTTTATTATGAGAGCACGCAAAAAGGGCGACGGAAGTTTCAGAAAGCTTAAAACAGGCCAAATAGAATTGACCATAAGTGATGGCTATGATATTTTCGGAAAAAGATTACGTTACCGATTCTACGGATCTACGGAATCAGAATGCCGTAAGAAGTACAAAGAGTTTATCAAGAGCGGCGGAGAATCAAAGCGAGCAACCGACGACTATTCGCTGTCGGAATGGATTCCTGTGTGGCTGGACACATACAAGAAAAACAACATACAGCGAAGCACGTTTGAAGAATATAAGTATCTCTTACAAAAAGTGAGCGATCATAAGATAGGCAAAATGAGTTTGAGTGACATCAAGCCCATCCATATTACCGATTTTTTTGCGAACCTTGATTACAGCAAAAGTATTCGGAAGCGGTTACGCTTTTTGTTAAATGCCTTATTTGAGGACGCAGTAGACAACGATTATTGCACAAAGAATCCCGTTACAAGAGCGCAGATAGCCAAGAAGAAAGCAGGACAGAAGCAAAGTTACACAGAGGAAGATGCAATAGAAATCTTAAATTTTGCCAAAAACGACGATACTTTCGGGCTTCCGATAATCATTCTTTTGTCAACAGGAATACGCTCCGGCGAGCTGAGAGCTCTATCACCGGGAAAGTTTGATTTTAAACGTAGCTGTGTACTTATCGACAGTGCTGTTAAGCGTGATGGAACGATAGGCCCGCCAAAGAACGGCAAGGAGCGAATAGTACCTATCAATAAGAATGTAATGGCTTTTATTGAAGAAAAAATCAACAGAGCTCAGAAGTACGTTATCGCTGATTACATTGTCACAGAATCAAGCCTGCGAAGCAGATATATGTGGTTCTTCGATCGTCTTAATAAGCAACTTGCGACTGACGGAAAGCAGCCTATAGAAGTTTTACCGCCGCATTCAACACGACACACATATAGCACGCTGATGCAGGCACGAGGAATGCCGACTGCCGTTGTATCGAAAATTCTCGGTCATCAATCTTTAGAAGTAACCGGCGGTTACACACACATGGATGATTATAAGATACTTTCTGAAGCAGTTGACAAATACACAATGGCGTAATTGTGGCGTAATCGCCAATTCCAACACAAAATCCCCAAAAAAGAAAAACCCCCTCAATCGCAGTGACAGAGAGGATTTACGCATGGCTGGGATAGCGGGATTTGAACCCACGAGTGACGGAGTCAAAGTCCGTTGCCTTACCGCTTGGCTATATCCCAGTATAAACGAATGCCGCCGGCACTATAAGCCAGCGCAGGCGGCATTCGTTCTTAATAAATATGGGGTGGGAGATGGGACTCGAACCCACGATCTTCGGGACCACAATCCGACGCGTTAACCAGCTACGCTACACCCACCATAAATGGCACGCCACACAGGATTCGAACCTGTGACCTACCGCTTAGAAGGCGGTTGCTCTATCCAGCTGAGCTAGTGGCGCATGGTCTGCATTTTCATATTTATCAAAATAAATAAGTTTTCACTTTCGTGAAAACTATGGAGCGGGTGATGGGAATCGAACCCACACAACCAGCTTGGAAGGCTGGGATTCTAGCCATTGAACTACACCCGCATATTCATTAACTGCTTTAAAAGCACGCATCTCATTGACGCTTGTATATTATAACACAATAAAAATGAAATGTCAAGACTTTTTTGAAAATTTTTCGATTTTCTTTTACAGCTTAAAATTGCCGCCATTTCGTGACAGTAAACGTCCCGTAAAGCAGATACATATTTTATTATTCGCCTCACATCATATCCATCCCTGCCCTTTTAGCGAGGATAGATATGACGTTATCGGCATTTAAGTTTCATCGCTTATCTAGCTCTAAAGCCCCTTGGCATCCTTCAGCGTGATACCGTTTTCACCGAGTGCGATCTTATGGTCAAGACCTACGAACTTGCCGTTTTCCTGCCACAGAACTTCCTTTACAAATGCGTACTTTTCTTCGTCCCACGTTGAAAAATCATCAAGCACAAGTCCGCCCGTATCGCCCGAATTGGCATTGTAGCACCAGAACGTGTGGTTAAGATGGTTCTCGCTTATCAGACGGCGCATACAGGTCATCCATTTAAGATTAGGCTCCTTCATAAATCCGCCCCATTCTCCTATAAGAAGCGGTGCGGTATTGTTCTTGTAGATGAAGAACCAGTTGTCCTGCCAGCAGTCACGCATAAGGCTGTCAAAATCATAGTCGCCCTCAAACCACGGCTGCTGATAAACCGTAGGACCGTAGTCGTGCGGAGAATACACCAGCTTGTTCTGATATTTTCCGAGATCGACAGGAAAATCCTTTACGCCCCTGAGATTACCGCCCCACCAGTTGAAATAGTAATCATCGTCATTTGTCGAGATGAAATCCTTGTTGCTCTTAATATCTGTCGGATATATCTCGGTACCCTCTACCATTATAAGCACATTCGGATTCTTGGCAAGTATTCTTGATGCGGCAGTTTCGGCAACATATTTCCAGTTGTTAGCCGAATCGGAATCGTTCCATATCGCCGCTTTATCCGCTTCATAGGGCTTGCCGTGCGGCTCATTCTTGAGATCGTACGCTATTATCGTATCATTATCCTTATAACGTTCCGCCATCCACTCAAGCGCCTTGTAATAATCCTCTGCGCTTACCTTGTCGGTATACCAGAGATTCACCGTATGTCCTGAAGCATTTGTTTCTGCGGAATGGATGTCCGGCATAACCTTAATACCGTTCTCCTCCGCCAGCTTCAGAAAATAATCGAATATCTGAAGACTGTTCATACTGTTAAGATCTGTGTTGTAGGCATTGTTGTAGTTTGCCTTGGGATATTCTCCTGCCGCCCACGAATTTATAAGCTCAGCCGACATCGGCACACGGATAAGGTTGAATCCGTGATCGGCAATAGCCTTTACGGACGACTTAAGCTCACTGTTCCATAAGCCGTCGAATGTATTCGTGCCGGTATTATATCCAAACCAGTTCACACCTGTAAGCCACACCTGCTTACCGTCTTTATCAAGGATTTTGTTTCCGTCCGTATGAAGCCAGTCGTCACCCTGTTCGCCGTCCTTGCTCCTTTCAAGCAGTGCGTCAACATCTGTTTCGGAAGTGCCGTTGCCGTTTGCATTCTGATTATTCTGATTGTTCTGATTATTCTGATTATTCTGATTTACATTTCCCGCTTTAACAACGCACTGCGTTTTGTTAAGCTCTGCCCTGTTTATTTTCAGTTCTTTGTCCGTATTCAGATTACAGCCGATAACCACAGTGGAGCCGGGCTGAATATCCCCGTTATATTCGGCATTTGTCACAGTTACCGTATTTCCGTTTTGGCTGTATGTGCCGTTCCAGCCCTCACAGCCTTTAAGACCGTCTATTTCAACGATTAGTTCCCATCCCGAAATTCCGCTGTTTGTATTGTTGGTGATACCAAACTGAACTCCGTAATTCAGATTGCCATCGTCGCCCCACGAATTATCTACGGAATATTGCAGGATGACACCGTCTTCCGTTACAGCACCCTGCGAGCTGTCTGTCGAAGTATCGCTCTGCGTGCTTTGGGATAATGATGAGTTTTCGCTGTTATCTGCGGATGTGCCGCTCTGTGATGATGACGATTCATCGACGGTTTTCCCTCCCGCAAGAATCACTGCGAGCGTTACCGAAAGCCCTATTATCACCGCCGCCATAGCCGCTATAATTACGATAAGCCATTTAGGCACTGCCGTCTTAATGCCGGCTTTTGCCGCTTCGGTCGTGCTTTCACTCTCAGCCGATATTTCAGGGCTGTTCTGCTCCGGATTTTCTTCCGTTTGCGAAACATTTGTATTCTTTTCTTCCATGATATATTCCCTTTCAGATATTTATTCCGTTACGAAAATCTCGTATTCTCCGCCTTCAATTATATCCGACAATCCGTAAACCACACTGCTCAGCACATATTCCCCGTCATTGATATATATTTCTATCAGATTGCTGTCGACATATATTTCGAGCCTGTTCCCCTCTTTCACAACAGGTGTTTTTGCAATAAGCCTGTAATTTTTATCATTTATAAAAACCGCTGTACGATCAGTTATGATAATATCATCTTCACGGCGGATGATATAACCGCCGATATTTATGCTCTCCCCGTTGTTTATTGCTGTTTTCAGCATATATCCCGATTTATGCGAGGGCTTGCCGCTCTTTTTTGAAAAGGCTTTTCTTATGTTCGGGTGAGGTGAAAAATATATGTGATTATTTCTTATGTCAACCACACGAGGTATACACATCATACCTATGCGTTTATTCTCATTATCACCTACCGCTTCGGGCATTCTCGCCCACGCAATAACTACACGTCTGCCGTTTTCGTCCGTATTGCTCTGCGGCGCATACAGATCTATGCCGTAATCAAACATACTGTATTCATCGCTCATAGTCATTTTGCAGCTTTTTTCGTCAAAATCCGCAAAACAGCATATTGCCGCTGAATCATACGTCATATTATCATCAAGTATTCCGATGGGTGAAAAGATTACTACGCCTTTACCGTTGACTTCAAAATAATCCGGGCATTCCCAGATACAGCCGAATCCTCTTTTTTCGCAATAATTCACATATTCCCAGTTTTCGAGATTTTCGCTTTTGAAAAACAGGAATCTTCCGTTGTTGTCATAGGTGCTTCCTACTATCATATACCACGCATCACTGCCACGCCATACCTTAGGATCTCTGGTGTCGGATTCCGAGCCTGAAGTGCTGTCACGCAAAGGTTGAATTATCGTAGTTTTCGCATTGAAATTATCAAAGGTATATCCGTCTTGCGAAATAATCTTCATCTGTGACGCTATAAAGCCGTAATTCAGTGCGCAGTTGATATTTTCGGGATCTTCTTCACGATAATTTATTCCGGTATAAAAAATGTGCATTTTCCCGTCATGCTCGACCGCACTACCCGAGAAGCATCCGCTCCTGTCATTTTTCTTGGTAGGATAAAGAGCTATCCCCTTATGCTCCCATGTAACAAGATCGTCACTTACAGCGTGTCCCCAGTGCATTCTGCCCCATACCGGCGCATAGGGAAAATGCTGATAGAACAAATGGTACTTACCTTTATAATATATAAATCCGTTGGGATCGTTTATCCAGTTTGACGGTGATTTCAGATGTATCTTATCCACAAAAAACTCCTTTTCTCATTCGTAAACAAATTTTTCTTACCGTATATCGTCCGATATAACAATTCGCAGAGCCTGCGACAGCTCTGCGAAAGCATTATTGCCTGCTTTATTTTTTAGTAGCGGCATCCTGATTGTCTTTTTTCAGATGCACATCAAGCTGATTATAGGGTATCTCGATACCATTCCGGTCGAACTGCTCCTTGACCGCTTCGTTAAGGTCAAAGTATACCGTCCAGTAGTCCTCAGCCTTTACCCACGGATAACAGGTTATTCTTACAGCGCTCTCAGCAAGTTCGGTTATCCTGATTTTCGGCTCAGGCTCTTTAAGTATAAGCTCGTGAGCGTCTGTGATGCTTTTGAGGACTTCCATCGCCTTTCTGAAATCGGTGTTGTAAGAAATCGTATATACCATGTCCACACGCCTTATTCCAAGCGTTGTATAGTTGGTGACCTTCTTTGATGTTATCTGCCCGTTGGGATAGAAGATAGCTTTATTATCGTATGAATGAAGTTCAGTGTACCACATATTGATCGCTTCGACCGTACCCTCGACATCATCGACCTTGATGTAATCTCCTATTTTGAACGGCTTTGTGAG
>ULOI01059168.1_pt1 | contig 24570 bp, 18 predicted proteins | sample 1952231 | NCBI WGS metagenome assembly ULOI01 (sample SAMEA4835593, study PRJEB28245) | human gut metagenome | biome: gut microbiome; material: fecal sample | place: Denmark | collected 2008
TTTATTCCCTTCCCGGATTCCGGCACAATACGCGCAGACACCTTCCCCCAAGGTGCACCCGGCAGCGCTGCGAATTTGAATACGATCTGGAAGATCGTCCAGCATATCTGCGGTAATTGGCGTATTGGCACGGTAAACACGACCGGACTTTCCTTTCACATCACGGTATAACAAAGAGCCAATATTGTCTTCATCATCCGTATCTACTGTAAACGGTTTCGGATGACCGCAGTCATCTGCTGTCACAACCTGCTTATGTGCGGCTTGCCGAATCATTTTGGAGAAGTATCCGGCATCAGCTGTTGCTTTCTGCACACCGATATATCCCTGCCGCCCTCCATGAGATGCAACCCAGTATTGAAGGGGTGTGATGCCCTCCCCATACGATCGAAATGTCGGAACCGGAATATCCCGATGTTTGGAATCCACACTGAGTAAATCGCCGAACACCAGCTGTCGCAATTGTTGCGGTTTTCCCCGTACCCCGGTTTTTACCTGTAACCCGAACGAGTTGTCCGTACTGCCCAGCGTCTCCAGCACCGCCTTATCGATTGCGGGAGTCGCTTCCTGCACCGTGCGGATAATTGCGCGCTTCCGCTCCTGTGAAGACAGTCGTGGATCCTGTGAAATCGCATATACTTTTTTCTGTAGTGCGTCTCTCATCGCTCGCAAATTGTCCGGCAGCCGCAGATCTCTAAGATGAATTGACGCGACACCACCGTATTCAGATGCAATTGTATTACCCAGGTTGTTCAGCCGATATGTTACCTGCGTATACTCTTCCGGACTCAGTTCCTTCGCCATCTGAGTAAACAGTGCGCTGGCGGCTTTCGCATCCAGCGCCCCGTCGAACTGCTTAAACCGATCCGGAAGCGCTTGCTGTATCAAATATCTGCCTGGAGTTGTCCGCATAGTGGCATCCTTTAGTCGTTATACACCGCCGGAGGAGTATTCGTACTGCTATCATAGACAGCCTTCAACTCCGGATCCGCCTTTCTCCTGTTAACCAGTGTACTCAGCGCATCCAGTCCGATCCCCGCCAGAGTGGTCGGAGCAACCCAGAGACCTCGGAATAACCTGGCTGCTGTGCGCCCTTTTGTCGGAATCGGATGTGCGGCACGACGCAGAATGTTATTCACAACTGGAATTGGCGAATGTCGAACGTACCGATTCGCGACGGCCCGCGTTTCATACAGATCCTGAGATCCGGAATACTGATTTATCCGGTTTTGTGTATGGGCCGCAATACGGTCAGCTGCGCGCGCTTCGCGCCTATACGTATCATCCAGCTGTTTAAGCCATTTTCTCTGTTGCGGACTTTCTGCGTTCTGCATCGTCCCGGCAGCAATCGCACGTGCCATGTTCGCCTCAGTGCGGGTCTTATTCGCATCATCCAAGGTGCTTCGAAGCGATTTCACATATTCACGCACTGTCGGAGCGCCGCCAGACGTGAGTCCGCTCGTCCGATATGCCTCCATGCGCTGGTTCCAAACGTCAGAACCGATTTTAAGATCGTTATTTCCAGAAAACTGCTGCGCATACATCGTTTCCGGTTCATTCAGAAAAAATGCTCCGGGGCCGCCGGACCGCTTACCTACCGCACGTAACAGCATACGCGAGAGATCGACCCCCGCACCCAACGTAGTGCCTGGAATTGCCTCCATTTTCCGCAGTTCTTCCAGCGCTCTGTGCATCAATGGAGCCCGCTCGCTTTCTGTCATGTCACGTCCGTGTTCCTGTTTGAACGCTTCGTTCAACTGATCCACATACTGGCTGGCCGCATTCCGTTGCCGGAAGTTGGATACCGTATATTTCAGCGGATCTTGTTTTTGTGCTTCTGCCGCCTTTGCATCGACAGAGCGAATTGCTTCCACGAGTCCTGTTGACGCAGTTCCTCCGAGGATTGCCGCAAGCGCATTGGAACCCAGCGACTTGTTCCGCAAAATACCACGGTTGAGCAGAATACCGAGACCTGCTCCTGGAAGCGCTTCCAACGCATATCTTCCGACAGTGTTCCAGTCAACCGCCGCTTCTTTGTGCAGATAGCGGAATTGCTGAGGACGTTCCGCGTCCAGTTGCTCTTTATCGATAATCGTTGCCAGTGTATTCATATCTGTACGCCCTTCTTGTTGTCATTATCCACGTATCATCTGCTGTTGCCAATACCAGTCGTTCAATGCTCGCTTCCGCTGTTCCGGGTCGGGGATATCCTGCTTCGTCGGAGGCGGCACGATTGGATTAGGCGTAGAAGTTGTCTTCTGAGTAGCGGGCTGAACAGTGGCTTGTGTCTGTGGACGCAACCGTTCCAGTCCGTTCATCGCGTTGGAGATCTGCGCTCTCTTCTCTGCGGGCATCTTCATGTATTCCCACAACAGCCGCAGTTTACTGCCATTGGCTTTGTGCGCCAAGTCACCAACCACTTCCAGATCCGGGGAAATCTCGCTCAAAGTCTTTGCCTGATTGTACATCGTCTTCAATCGATCCCCATACCGATTCCAAAGATATGCGCCACCCCCGACCAATCCGGCAACACCCAGCCACGGCAATATAGATCCCATACCCTGTGATTGTTGCTGCATAAGCTGCGGTTGTTGATATTGCTGAAATGCACGAGACATCTGTGGATACGGCTGCGCTGCCCGCATCATACGCTGCACCGCATACCCGGTGCCCGCGATACCCAGACCAAGTCCGGCAGCAGTCAAAGCCGGCGATTCTTTGAACGTTTTACTCAGCCAATTGCTCGCCGGAGACTTCTGCCACATATTCCAACCGGCAGCAAGATTATTGCCGAGATTGTTGAACTCAGTTTTCATCCAATTCGGAGTTCCGGAAGATTGCTTGCCGGTTGCCGGAGACGCTGTCGCAACCTGATGCGCACGCTGTTGATTTGGCGTCTCCTCATCTGCCGACTGCTTCTGCAAAAACATCATAGTACCCTCCTACTTCGCAGAGGCTGGATCCACCGCAATCGGCTGAACACCAGGTCTGCCGTTCAACACGGTCTCTGCAATATTCACCAGGTTATCAATACGAGCCAGCAGGGTTTCCTTATCATCCGACTCCTGTTGAATCTGTCTGCGCAAACCTTGAATATCGGCCCGCATACCTGCAACCTCCTGGGTCACGCGATGCATGTTCTTATCCTGCGTCTCCAATGCACGATCCGTGTCTTTCAGCAATTCGGCCAATTCATCATCGGCCTCGCTGTCTTGTCCGTCTGCCGTCGAAGCCGGCGCTGCAGGCTGACCTGTCGCAGGACTTACCATCTGACCAGTTGTCGGATCGATCAGATTGCCTGTTGCAGGATCAATCGGCATACCGGTATTCGGATCGACCATCATGCCGAGCGCCGGATCCACCTGTCCTGCAGGCATCGGATGCTGCGCACCTGCCGCAATAGGAGCACCGAGCATGTCCGCAGGATTTGCCATAGGATCATCAGCTGCCATCTGTTGCATCGGAACCGCGCCACCTGCAGCGTCCGGCATGGGCGTTTGCTGCATCACAGATTGACCAGCATTCATCATATCCATAGGTGGCATACTACCACCACCTTGAGGCATGCCACCCGCTACCGGTGCAGCAGGCTGTGCTGCTTGCGCAATCAGCTGCATCGCCTGTTCCGGAGGAAGCGGCTGTCCATCAGGACCGACGAACTCACCCGTCGATCGATTCAGACTGATGCCAGTGTTCGGATCGACTTCGATACCTTGTTGCGGATCCAACACGATCATACCAGTTTCCGCGTCAATCGGCTCTCCGTTCGGTCCCGGAACCATCTGGATCTGCATACCACCGTTCCCCTGCGGCATACCACCTTGCGGCATTGACGCACCACCGGACATATCCACCGGCATAGGAGGCATACCACCAGTACCAGCAGCGCCTGGATCCGTGGGACCCATTGGCATACCACCCGCCGCAGGCATCGGTGCTCCCGCCATTTGCGGATTCATTGCTGCTTCCTGTGCCGCTGGCGTAAACGGCACAAATGCCTGCTTCGCCAGCCCGTGAAATTGTTGTGCCGCCAGCCGAATGGCACGAGCGCGATCAAGAACGGACATAGTAGCCTCTGGTTAGTTTTTATGATTTTAATATATCAAATTTGAAAATAAACGTCAACGCTTTGTTTGCGGAATCCAACGTGATGCGAGCGCTTTCAATTGAGGACGATATTTATCGATCAGGTATGTCATACCTACTGTACCCAACGCACCAGTCAACGGCAATGCGATGTCCAGCCACCGACCACGTAGAATATTGCGCTGATTATCCTGCAGCATACGAAGCGCTCGTTTTTTCTCCACATCAGACGCACGGGACTTTGCGATATAGTGTGCACCCAACCTCGCCGCGTCCCGCTCGTCCTCATACAACTTATGATTCGCGAACAATCCAACCAATCCACCAACACCTGCGCCTGTCAGCGCACCGCTGTACTGGCTATTCGTCAGCTTTTTCGCCAATAATCCAGAACCGGCGGCAGCGATATATGGAGAAGCGCTCAATAAAATACGAGACAGCGGCGACAGCGTCTTGTCACGTGAATGTCCGTATTGATGTGCGGCTTCATATAGATTCTTCGCAGTTGAGTCTGGATACAGCACAGGAAATGCGCGCCTGAAGTCATCCTCGTATGAATTCGTCAATCCCTGACCGGTCGCGTCTACCGCTTTTGTAAACAATGGCGTTTTTTCTGTAGCGCCCGACTGCCTCCGCACGTCTTCGAGGTGTTTCATATATGCTGCATTCTTATAGCTACTGTACAGACCAAGCGCGCCAGCCGCAGCAAGTGGCGCTCCCAGCACCGCAACACGGGTACTCGGTGGCAAACGATCCAACGCACGGTTGATCTCTGCATCCAACGTGCTGGCTTTTTTCTTGATATCCTGCGGACGGCGCTTTTTATAAATCGTCGTTACAATTTTCCAGAACTGCTCGTCGTCTTCCGACAAGTCAGGATGTGATTGATGGACAGAAGCCTTCGCCTCACTCCATACTTTCTCACCTTGTTTTCCTTTTACAAATGCAGGCATAAAAAAGCTCCGTTGTACATCTCTTCACCATTAACGTACAACGGAGCGCTCTGCTGTGCAAATCAATTATTCTTTTGTAGCAGCCAACATTGCTGCACCTGCAGCAGGATCGACCGCGCCTCGCAGCAGTTTGTCCATCAGCGCTTGCTGATACGCGGACCGCCGTTCTTTCTCACGTTCCATACGCTCGTTTTTCAATCCACTCGAAATTCCAATAGGAATCCCTGCGAGCGCTCCGAGCGCCGCGCCTGCTGGAGTCAAAATTGAAATTTTAGCGTTCCGCTGATCTTTGCCGGCCAGAACTGAATCTGTCAGGAGACCGACTCCGCCACCTGCAAGTCCGCCATAGAGCGCACCTTTTCCAAGACCCTTAATAACAGCCCACGCTTTTCTGAACGCGTCATAATTAGAACCACTCAGGTTGTCCGGATCAAATTCAGCAGCAGCGCTTTTGTTCAGCGCATCTTCACTTTCTTTCGCGTTCTCCTGCCGTTTCAGAAAGCCGTTCATCGAGCGTTTTTGTTGCTTGTTCTTTTTCGCGTTGCCGACAACGGCGTTGGTCATCGGAGCATTCTTCGTGAGCTTTTCGCGATACACAGCACTTGCAGCTTTTGTTAACATATTAGTATCCTTTTTGTTATTAGATGCGGTTTTATACACAGGTTGCCAACCCTGTGTATTCGTTGCTTTTCTGTTAACGATAAATGGTGCGCGTCGTTCATTCTCCGCCAAATCTTCTGCCAGCAACAACAATTGTTGTTCCCAATCGTCGCGATCCATGGACTTCGGATTCTCAGCCAACCACCGTTTCAATACATTAATCCGATTCATCTTTTCTTGTAGTTGACTGATATACCGTGCACCTTCCCACATCATAGACGGGTTCTTCATATAGAATTGCGTTACTTTTTGATAATCATCCGGATTGTTGATTGTTTCCGGAAGTGCTCGCAACGCATTCAATGTATCTGCGTTCCACTGTTTAAATTTACCCGGATCTTTTTGAAGCAGTTGTTTTAAGGCCACATGTTCTCGTTGAAAAGACTGCTGCGCACCCACCTGCTCTTTCAGATCAAGGCTATAGTCGGATATAGGACTCTCTTCCTGTAACACGCTGTTTTTGCGAAATAAATCAACACCTTCTTTATTATACCGATTTAGTTCTTCCTGTAACCGCGCCATTGGCGTCAGATAATAGAACTGCAATGCGGTCGGATTCGAAAGTGCATGATTCAATTCGTGCATATAAGTATGCCCTAAACGCCCCCAGGGGGTAAAGACGCTGTCCGCACCGCTGAACCCGGTAGTTGCGCCGCCCGCACCAGCGAGCTCTCGGTTCGCTGTATTTGGAATATAGTAACTCGGATTTAATATTGTATGCGACTCACGTCTGGGACCATATGATGTCACCGTTTTAGGCTCAGTGACAGGTATCGCATCTTGCAGTTTAATCTCGCCATTTTTACCAGTCAGCCTGCGCAACCATGCTGGCATGCTAGTCCAAGTTGTTGTCGCACTCTGATTTTCCGACGCGGAATTGCCGTCATTTGGATATATCTTAACCGGTATTTGTGGCGCATCTGATTTAAACAAACGCTGTGCATCCTTTATGGAGATTTGCATTGTAGATGGCTTTTGCAAATCCTCGTTCTTTCGATTTTGATCGATTTCCGCCAACCTGTCTTTCATGTAACCCGGTTTATTCGCCTGCGCATCTACTGCTGCTGGCACATTCGTACTCACTGTTGCGTGCGGTGTAGTTGCATTTCCATTCCACTGAAAGCTGGGAGCCAGCTGTTTCACCACATTGCTGTAGACACCATTCAATATATGCGTATGAGGAACCGGATGCAGTGAATAATCCGGCATCTGTATAACAGGATTCTTGATATTCATAAGAGCTTCGCGTTGTTTCTGCATCCACTTATTCGGAAACAACGTCTGCATAAACTGATTCATCCCCTGAACACCGTTGGGCAGATTTGGATACTTTCGCGCGACGGATGACGGCGGTGCTTTAGGTTCTGGCTTTACTTGTGTAGTTTTAATAGGCATAAAAAAAGTAACCCTTGTTCATACTTCCTGTTGTACAAGGGTTACTATACTCAACAAATCGAGATTAATCCATAATCTCGACCGGTGTATCATATGTGATCTCACCGCGTCGCAACGCTTTCAGCATCTCAGCGGCAGAGCGAAACCGCACCGGTTTCTGATCCGGTCTGCTGCGCGTTCCCAGATACAAGCCTTGCAGGAACTCCGCCTGCGGAAGATAGTGCGCCTTCATGTTTTTCGGCGACAGAAGATTCCGGGACGGCAGCATTTTTTGAATCACATTCTGCACCGCTTGCTTTGATACCGGGGTGTGTAAATTCATTGTGTCCTGTACAATCGTACCGTCACTCAGTGCGAACGTATACGGACCCGGAACAGTCAGATCCCAGGCATCGTCAATACCGTAGAACTCTGCAGAATCAACATGAGACCATGTAATCGCGGTATTCTCCACGAGTTCACACCATTCCAATGCCAACTGTTTCGCACACTGCGGCGTATGTCCCGTGCGATCAGCCTTCTTCAATGCGACCGGATCTGTATAATGATCCCAATCCGCATTTCGCAGGCATTGAGCCATTCGCCGTGCGTATGTGCGGTTCATGTATCCGACTTTTTTCATACGGGTATTATCAGATGCATTGCCTGTAATTCGAGTAGCACCAGAATACGTCAATTCACATACCAGATGATATGGGTATGGTACAATATCGAATGTATCGGGCTGCATCGCATTCAACACATCACGAACAATCAACTCTAAGCGTTCTTGTGACTCTTTATGAATCAATCGGAACAACTTATTCTGTTGATACAGATTTACTACATCGCTGATCGCAAATGTGATCAAATAGCAATCTGCTGTAGAGTGCGGTCCCCTATACGGATGCGCAGACGTCCGAATACCCAAACGTGCAGCAAGTTGCTGAATTCCGTCACGAAGGTATGGGCTCGTCGTGTTATACGAAATCGTTTTTTGTGCCGTTTTCTTACTGACGGTAAAACTATAACCAATGGAACCATCGGTAGACAGTAAACCGACCAATAGCCCAATCATATGCGCTTTGCTCGCAGCAAGGCACGGCCATGGAATCATTTTATTCGACGCACCAGATCCAATCCAGTTCCGCAAAATGCGAGCTTTTTCTCGTGGCAAATATACGGTTATACGCTGTTTATCTGCATCACTAAATGCCTGCCCAGCTTTATAAGAAAAAGACTCAGCATCACGTGCTACAGGCAATGTCTTGCCGAGAGCGCACAGCTCCAGCAACTTTGCTCTGATGGAGTCGTCATTTGCCGCAATACGCACAACATCATTCGCATCGACCCAACCATCACCGAGTATAGCCCCCAGTACAATACCCAGTTGATAACCGAGCGGAACTTTGCAGCCCAAGTCGATATACTTACAACAAAACTCAGGCTTATTCCCATCGTCGGGCACGATATGCGGAATCAACCTTCCAACAGAGGCCTCTGGTGTTGTTTTTTCCAGCTGGCCTGTCATTCCATTATACGTAATCAAACTGTGATCTTCCGATGCGTTAATAACGCGTTTATAGCAGCCTCCTATAGAATGCGTCACATGATACATGCGTAGATTCATGTGTTTTGAAATCTTCGTAATCCGCACGGCTTTCTGCTCGTGTGTTACGGGATCGAGTGTACTTGCATAGTACCCATCAGGCACATCCCATTCAATTACATTATCCGACTTCTGAATGGCGGACCCTTCAACAGTTGGCAGATTTTCTAAAGCTATCGCACACCATGCCGTCGTTAATTTCGTAGCACCGTCAAACATGGATTCAACCCTTTCATTTGTTGTATCAGATGATTTGTGCTGCAGCTGCTCTATCATCCAATATACAACAGAATCCGAAGAACTCAAGGGTCTGTTATGATTTTTTTCAAAAAATTGTTTTAGGATATTGAGGTCTATCCCAATCATAGTCAAATTCTTAACACTATCGCCGTCGTGATCTAACCCGAAGGGTTTGGCAATATTGGGATTTGTGAAGATGGTATTACGTTCTCCCGGTTTCCCGCGCAGCTTCGGGAAAAATCCCATAATGCCATACTTCCACAGCGTCGGTGCCCTGTTTACCAGAATTGGGCGCTCTGCCATCGATTCTTCCAGCAGCTTTCGGGCTTCCGGTGTCCGATCTGTCGTGTACCGAAGCGCATCCAGCATCCGATACCCCCGTTGCCGCAGTTTACGCAGTACAAACGGTTCGAACATCTTCCAGGCGGTTTCTTCCGGCAATCCCACTTCATCGATGGTTAGGCTATTATCCGGAACAACGACACCGCGCCCGCCCAAATCCACTGCGACACCGAACAGCTTTCGATGTGCAGCAGATAGCTTCGGGCTTCCCTTTCCGAACGCCCACTTCAGTACACCAGATACGTTCTTTGCCTGCAGTTTCGGATCATCTGTCTCACTGAGACCTGTAACCGCCTCCAGTGCCTGATACAGAGAAGTACGCGCATCCATCTGAGCTTCTTCCGGAAGTACGCTCTTCGCTTCTTTCAGATCTTCTGCCGCGTCAATCATTCGTTTATACAGAAAATTGACATCTGCCGCGATATTGACGTCGTTCGCCATTTTAGAAACAGGCCGATACCGGGGCGGCAGGATTGGAATCCGCGTCAGCAGGAAATCGGTCGGCTTCACACCGGCGTCTACCATCGGCTGCAACGCGCGGATCTTCTTTCGCGCCTGATCCCGTTTCGACAACGGTACTCGTGGTGCGCGCAGGGTCTGCTTTGCCAGGCGAAGCTCTTTGTCGATATCCAGATGTTCGAGCGCGTCCCGCAGACCATCAATACCGACCTTTCCATTGATCTGGCGCTCGCCTTTCAGCACACCCTCCAGTTCCTTATCTTTCCAACCCAGCGCGTTTGCCGTTGCTTTGAACATCATCGGATTCAAGACGGGTTCCGGAAGTTCATAATAACCCCACTGCTCCCCATCCGCTCCGAAGATTGCAGGATCGAACAGACCTCCTGGAACCGGCTGCAGATGCTTGGAGTCGAATGTATTGGCGAACGAAACACGACGCTGTCCTGTCAGCTTCTTAATGTCCCGATCCGTTGCGCCGTACATATGAACCCGATCCGGGTATTCTTCCAGTGAAATGCCGGCAGCGCGTAAATGCGCAAAGAATTTCTGGTTGACAAGCGGTGAGGATGGCGGTGTCGGTGTCATCCCATCCCGGAAAGAACGCCAGAATTCATCGTTTCGCTGTCCCCGGATCAGCTTTGCGTCCCTCAGCACTTGGTCTGCACCATGTGCGGCCAGCGCGGAGACTTCCATATTACCGAGCCGACGAGCACCTGTCTTACCGCCCTTCATCGGAAGGTCTTCCGCCGTATATTCCCCGGTCGACCGCGCACCCTGTTTCGATTCCGACATGTGTTTGAGCTTATAGTGAAATACGATACCGGTAGCTACGTCTTTCACCGTTTTACCGGACACAGGATCGAACAGATCCTCGCTTTCGGTCAAACCGTGCTTCTTCAGTTCCTTCTCTACAAAATCCGGAATTGTATCGTCGGTTAGAAAATCCGGAAGAATCACCGGTTTTCCTGTTTTCTCCGCGATCTTTCCCAGATTGGCATCTGCCAGTAACGCGGTATTCAGCCGGCTTGTTGTTCCCAGAGGGCTGAGTTCAATATGAACTGGACGACCTTGCGAATCCCGCAGCATCTCCTCTTTCGGAACAATCGAATTTCCGCACCACATCGGTTTTCCGTTCCGGGCAACCAGCAGAATCCCGGTCGATACGGTACAACAGTAGACAAATCCGTCATATTCTTTTGTATAGTATCCATCTTCCCTTGCACGCTGCTTTGACTGCGCGGTACGACAATCCGAAACACGGAGTCGAAACAGCGTACGGGAATACTGCTGCTCCTGTTCGATGACCGCGTGCAATCCATATCGAATGCAAGCGCGTTGCCGTGCCTCAGCAACGCTCCGTACTTCTGTGACCGGATCCCGACGAATCGTATCCAGCAATTCTTTAGCGCGCGCTGTCTGCTGCACAAGATCACGGTGAGGAGCCGCTACCTGATGCAACCATGCGTATCCCTGTACCGTCTGTACGTTGACCCGTCCGAATTCCTGATACGTGGTATCCCCTTTGTGATTCCGATGCGCACGTTTACACCACATATCGTGAGTCGGCGTCACAAGCCAGTCCAGATTACGATCCCGATATCCGTACATCAGACCTTTGTATGGTCCGGAATGAATGGCACTTGGATGTTCAAACTGGAAGGTATTCGACGCCGGATCCAACACCGCGACCTTATCCTCAACTCGAAGTTGACTGAACGGTTTGAATCCCTGGTCCGTATAGACCATCGTGTCTTCATCGTAGCAGCTTACCGTTCCTTTCGATCCATACCGGGAGCTGTTTCCGCTCCACACCGTCTTACCGTTCCTGCGAACAAATACGGTATGGGTATACGGTACTTCGACACAATAGATCATACCGTCATAATCCACCCATTCTTCTACAGCACCTTCGACCTTCGAGCATTTATAGCTGTTCTCATCCTCTATGCGGACATTCGTCAAATGATATACACACTTTCCGAAAATCTCGGTCGAGAACATCAACCGCATGTACGTACAGTCACAGTTCCGCGCAACCAGATGTCGATGGTTCGGTGTTACAAGAATGTCCAGATCAGGCGTCTGCAGAGAATACATCTTTCCTTTGTATGCGTATTGATACGCACGGACAAAGTTAATCAGATACGACTCTCCGGACTGTGGATTCAACGTCAGAACACGATCATCCCCCCGAAGATCCTTGAAATACAACCAACCTCTGTCGGTAAAAATCTGAGTCTCCTCGTCATAGCACATCTTATCTCCGACCTGCATCGGAGTATACGCCTGCGTATATACCGTCAGATGCTTACGACCGCGTGCGACATCCATCACAGTTCCCGGATAGTCATGTTCCCAGACAGACAGGTACGGGGTCGCCGCGTTGCGGGCGATCCCACGGGTAGATTGATCTCTGTGCTGTACACCCATCATAATAGGATCGCCTTTCTTCAATACGGTACCGACTTTCACAACACCATCGTCTCCCAGCTGATCCAGCTGCTCACGTGTAAACTCATTGCTGCGGAACAGCGACAGGTATTTCTGCTTTCCGTATTCAATATCAGGTGTCACGTCACCCCGCGTTTTATACATCTGCTCTGATCCGAGAAGCTCTGCCGCTTCATCTGAGATACGAATCGCATCTTCGAACGTACCGGCATTCCTGCCATTCCGAAACGCGACACGCAGATTCGTACCGAGTGCCGCCACTCCATTCTCATCCGTATAGTTTGAAGGTGCAAGGATTTCGTTGGCTTTCACCTTCTGCCCAGGTTGTACGACAGGATGATTCGTGATATAACCTTTCTGATTTGCGGGAAAATTGTGATACAGATCGATTTCGTACTTCTTTCCGTCCGTTCCCCGCATCACGATGCTGTCAGGCTCTACGCTGAGAATCGTACCGTTTACCGGGGCGAATTTCGCCCCCAGGTATTTGCCGATGTATTTTTCCGTTGTCGTTTGCGTACCGTCCGGCAGCGTCAACAGGCGCTGCACGCCGGGAGCTTGCCGATGTTTCAATGGAAGTGCCTGAAGCGGATACTTGGAATTGTGTGTAAACACACCATTCGCCAACATATACACATTGTCGTCTACATCAAGATCCACGAGATACTCCGCTGTCCCTGCCGGTGTAACGCTGACAATGCGTTCCCACTCCACATGCTCCAGGATCGGTGATACATGAATGCCATTGTCTTTAAAGAAATCAGCTGATATGCTTCCAGTGCGGACGCGTTTCAGTTCCGTAGATCTTCCGCCAAATTTGGTCAAACATGCTTGATACATGTCAGCTGTGTAGGGAGCTCTTAGCGCATGCCTGCGGTACTGTCCGTCACATTTGAGCATTCGTGCGGCTTTTTCGCTGTGCGTAAACGTACCTAATTTTTCAAAGTCCGACTTAGATATCTCTACTCTGTACACAAAACCGTTTTGATTACGAGATACACTGTAGAATGCATGTATGCCAAGCATTCTCATTATTGCGGCTATATCAATCGCCAGTTGCTCTGATATTGTTGTACAGGAGACCCGTACGCGTCCACGCTCATATGCAACGGCACCATCTCCGTCCAAATAACCCATCAAAAAAGCTACCTGACAAGCCCTCGTACTCTGGAAAATACACGCTGGGACTCGTTTCGTCGCAGCGGTCTCTCCGAATAATTGCGCGAATAGTTGTCCTATCTGGCTCCGCAATACACGTACGGAACAGCCTTCCGGATATCGAGCCTGCTTACCGATAGTGACGTGCACATTCATCTGATTGGTCAGAATATTCATCGCACGCTCCCGGATCTCTTTCCGGACGCACGCAATTTCTATCCCTGTTCTACGTGTTTTTCCAGTTGCATCATCTGTATGTGCGGCATGCCCCTCTGCAGCATATAAACCTAAGACCCACGCAACATCTTCAGTCAACTCCCAGCAATCCAGCGCATCTGAAAGTTGCCGCGCTAACGCCGGAAAGACCAATTTTTGCTGCTGATTATCGTCAGAACGCATTCGAGAATCTTCTACAGGGACAAACATATCCCTGCGCAGATCTGTCGTGGGCAACAACTCGCAGTGATCATTCTTGTTTGTGAACGTCAACCACTTATGGTTCCCGTTTACGACGACTGTTTTACCAGTTGCGGTTTTGACTTCATACACATCCAGATCCTGATGCACGTCCAGCACCTGTCGGACAGGTCTGAAACAAGGATTCATCTGTTCGTCTAACGACAGTACCATATCACCTGCTTTCGATTGCGTCAGATACTCCTTTGCGTATATATGCAGCCGCTCGCCGTTTCTGTAAATACAGAGAATCGTGTCCGGATGCAGGCAGCCCATTAACGTGCGATTGCTTCGAATACCACCGATCAGCGGAATCATCCCGGCACCAGTGCTCATCATATTGTTAGATGATGCCAGATAGAAGTCGACGTCTTTTCTCGGAACGTACTCAATGCCCTTTCCATGGAAAAACGCAGGAATCCGTTCGTTCGGATCTGCTTTCGGATCGTAAAATTCAGGCGTTGCAACAATCGCATTTGCAGCGGTCGTCATATCGACGTAATTGACAGATCCGTCTTTTGTACGCATCCGCGTATAGAGATTCCCTTTGCTGTCCTTCAGTGCACCGTGTGTCAGGTATACGTCAAGTCCAACCTTGAGACTTTCCGGACTATTCATAGAAAGAATATTAGATGATTCTTGATACTTGACGAACAACCGCTCGCCGGGAACTGACAGACAGTACACGAACCCATTGTAGGGAACGCGTTGAATTTCACTTTGATGAAACAACGATGCAGTCAGTGTATTATCTACTGTCAATGATGCGAGCGCAACTGTCTTGCTATCCAGCAGCTCGTCTGCACGCACAACGAAGTGTGATACAATACCTTGATCGTCCGTGCCGATTTCGGTCGCCAGATCCAGTAGTCCGCGATCCATCTCTGACGCATAAATGACATGCATCCGGTGATTCGGTGTTACAAAGCAGGCAGATGTCCCATTGTCAAACAGGATCAGTTCTCCGTCATACGGATACTGATGGATCTCCAGCGGCTTTCGGAATTGCAGTACGTCATCGATCCAGCAGCCGACGAGATCATCCATCGTAACGGTTTCCAACGGTTTCCAGCGCTCTACACCGTCGGGTTCCCGAATTAAAACGGTATGCCCCACAGCAAAACAGCGAATCGGATCAATAAATCCGGCAAAACTGTCCTGAACGCCGCGACTCTCCGCCGGCGCAGCTCGTGTATCTCCGATTCCTCCCTCTCCCAGTCGAGATACGCCGGTATTGAAATCGAGAGATTCCATCGGAGAACTGCCTTCGATATAACCGGCATGCTTCCCTTCCATGAATACAGAATCTATGTGCGGCTGAAACTCGCCAGGCTCTACATCATCCAACGTCCCTTTCCGCGAAATACGATTGAACAGTGTTCGAAGAACACCCCCACCATCCCGTACAATACGCTCCGCAATATAATCCGCCGGTCCCAATACTTTCTGGAACTGCAAACCATCACGGTCGTCCAGATCCAGCGTATCCGCTTCTCTTGCGATCTTCAGGATCTTTTTACTCGTCTGCAGCAGTGTATCCGGCGTAATGCGATCATAGGCGACACCCAGTGTACTCTTTGTTGTCTCCGGATCCAGCAATGTTTTACTGATTTCGTTGTTCCAGAGATCCCGATACTCATTCATCGTTGTAACAGCTCTCTTGTTTCCGTCAGACTCATCCATCAGTCTGCCGTACTTACTCAGATTCATCTGATACAACTCGTCGCCCCACGCGGTTCGGATCGCATCTTCTGACATACCCGCTGCACGCAACATCGGAAGAACGCCATACATACGTGTACCGCGTGTCATATACAGAACACCGGTTTCCGGATCGAGCTCCATCGACATCTGTCTTCCCGTTGTCTGCGCAGGATTGATGTGTGCTGCGATGATGCCGTTGTCTTTGATTCTCGCATACACACCTGGACGGAGTCGAAACATGTGCTTCAATGCCAATTCCGATCCATTACGAATAAACGTTCCTCGTTCAGTCATACGAGGAACGTTCATCAACGTTGCCGTTTTACGTTGCAATTCCTTTCCCGTCGCATTGTCAATCAGTACCCAATCACCGCGCAAACGGTCACCGAGCGATGCATTGTTCAGAATCGCCTCTTTTTCATCCCGCAAATGCTGACGTTTTGGTTTTTCATACGCCAAATTTTCAATACGAAGCGTATACTGATCATTCGACAACGGAAATCGACTCAACACAGCCTGTCTTACATTCTCCCGAATACGTTCACCGACCGTCTTGAAGTCGGTCGGGTCGTATACGTCCTGATCCGATGCGATCTGTTCATATGTCATATAAGGCAGTTTTGTCGATGTTCGCGCAGGTCGTTGCGCAAGCATGTTGTAACGTGTCTGTGCAAAATTAGTCAGGGTAGGAGCGGAGTTCAGCGGAGTTCCCAAATCAGCAGGATCGAAAGCAGCAGGTGTATCCATGTGTACTGTCCTTTGTTAAAGGTGAATTGGCCAGCAAACCTGCTGGGTAACATAGCATACGACCTGTTTTTTGTCAACACAAAAAGCGCGTTATTTTTGAAATAACACGCTAGATAAGTGAATAGCTCGATTGTTGTCAGTCGCTGGACTAGTTTCCGCTCACTTTCACATTGTTGTCCGCATCCAGCTCTAACTGAAGGCGCGGCACCATATGCGTCATGTTCGTCGCAGCCAGGGACTGCATCTGCTTCAACTTTGCCCGATTCTCATCCCGACGCTTTGCAAACTGATATGTTGTATATGCGCCAAGCAGCGCGAGCGCACCGGCACTCAGCGACGGAATATCTGCGAGTGTCCCAATCGCACCCCGGCTGGCATCTGTCCCACTCCTCGGAGAGCGACCAAACAGCGATTCTTTGATGTCGCGAAGCTCCCCTTTGATACCATGGTACGCCGTACTGGCATCATCCGTCAAAACACGGACAGGAGCCGTAACTGCCGCAGTTATGTCATCCGCTAATGAAGATGCTTGTTTCGGTACTGCCGTTTTTACATTCCTTCCACGTAACCGCATATCCAGAATCTGGCGATGCAACGAATCCAGTTGATTGCGTTTGGCTGCAATCTCCCGATCCAATGCCTCTTCTCTGGACTCCTGCAACTGATTGGACACGGCCTGTGTTCCAAACCACAGTCCAAGGCCACCGGCAGCAAGCGGCAGCGCAGATCGTGTAACATTCGTCAAATACCGCTGCAAAATGTTCGGTCCGCGCTCCGGCGGCTCCTGCACGGGCGAATTGCTCTGTTTCTGCAATTCCCGCACACGCCGTTTTTCACGCTGCTCCGTATCTGTCAGATCCGTATCCGGATGCGACAATGGCTGAATCGCATTGACCTTGTCCGCTTCTGCCGCGTTTCTATGTTTCCGCCACCAATTCGCCTGATCTGCGCCGGTAATACCTTTGATCAGTCCTCCAAGCGTCAATCCGGCAGCCAGAGATCCGAGGCTATTCCACAGCATCAGATTTGTACGCGGATTGTCCGCCAATTGCGGAAGTCCGACCGTCGCACGGTCCGATCCCACCAATGTCAATGCCGGATTCAACAGCTGCAACTGATGCCATGCCGGCTTGAATTCTGCTTTCTTTTGCATGCTATCCCTCAATGTTTGTCGTTTTTGTTACGTCTGCCAAATCCAAATACGTAATGTATACCAGCAGTTGCCCGGCATCCAGCTTCATGCGTTCCTCCCACACCAACTGAATCCGTGTACCTGCCGCTATCTGCGCCCGCAGATCTCCGTATTTGATCCGATCATCTGCGTTCGACAGATCAAAGCACTCACAGCGTCCTGCCATCACGGTACGAACGTCTTCCGGCACTGCTAATTCCGCATCACTCAGGAACGGACGACCCTCATGCGTCTCGCCAAGCCGTCCTTGCCGATACATGCGGTCCAATGCGGCAGATGGAATAGGCCTTAATGAAATATCAAGAGGACTCATACGAACTGATCATGTTTCGGTCTGGTTACAGACTGCTGTTCTTCCTGTTTCATTGAATCCAGCTGCCTCTGCAACGACGCGATTTCCGTCGACAGCGCACTGGAGTACAGCTCCTTATCCGCATTCTCCGTGATGTGCTCCGGACTGGTCATGCGCGACAGCCCATATCCTGCGCCAATTCCCAACATCGGGGCGAGCACGTGCATCAGGTTCACACCGCCGATAACTCCTTCCCGTACCGTGTTGACGACGGGTTTCAGCGTATCACCGACAGCTGCGACCTTTCGCATCCGAATCGAATCCAATTTTTCTCGATATGTCATTTGTCATCCCTCACAAATTATGTAATAATGCATTTCCGATCCCGGTGACTGCTGCCGCTTTTGTCGGGCTGGGAAGTCCCAGTGCCGCTGCGGTCAGAAAACCGATCGCAGCTCCTGCCGCAGCAGACGCTCCTGTCGACACCGCAGCACTGACGATATCCGCACCGGAAATCGGTTGATTCCCGGTCGCCGGTATTGCGTTCAGCAAACCCAAAGCATTGGCCTTCATTTCCAGCGATAGATTCTGATTGGTTAGAATTCCTTCTTTCGCCATACTCATCGGAATCACATCACTGCGGGACAATGCTGATTCTGTTTTACGCAACATAGGACGCACTTGTTTCGGCTGATATCGCAACAATCCACCGAATGGTCGATTTTTATCCCAGGACAATGCTGCACTGCCACCTGCTCCCAACAACCCGAGTGCAGTCGCAAACATCAAACGATCCTTCGGATGCATTGGCATCGGATTGCCATACTCATCCGCCACCGGCTGTCCGGTCGTAGCGCCGTACATACGCATCAACGCAGGTGCTGCAGCGTATGCGCCAAGACCGAGCGCACCGCCCGTCAACAACGCCTTACCCAACGGATTCACCGTAATTGTACGAATCGCATTGTCGAACCGATCCAACGGAAGTTTATTCAGAAAGCCGGAACCCGCTCCTCGATATTTCGCCATCGTAAATGCAGGAACCAGCGGATCGTTACTCCCAGTGGCAGGCCGGTTCAATGCATCCTTCACCCAATTGTCGTCCGGTTTCACTGTAGGAATTTCCGGCGCTTTCGGCAGTTTAGGAGGCTTCACCTTTGCTGCTGCTTTTTTCGTCAGAATGTCTTCAGGCGCGACGCCGACAAACACGCTGACTGGAGCTTCCGTCCCGGAGTCCGGTTTCTTCGGAGGACTTGTCAATGGTGTACCTGCGACACCTGGAACCGTGCTTCCAGTATAGGTGGCAGTCGGCTTATTTCCCACGATCAATGCTTCGTTGGTCTTATCCTCACCGTGTTCCACACCGTCAGTTGTATGACGTTCAGGCCAGTTGTATCCGGAAATCGTGCCGGCGTATGCCTGTTTGGACAATGTTGCAGTTTTATTCCATTTCATACCATCACCCCTGTTGTCTTGCCATTTCCAAACCCTGCTGTCTGGCTTGATTGTCAAAACGCTCCAATGCGGACTTCGCAACATCATACAGTGTCGGATTCAGCTGCTTCACCATCGTATAGATCTGCTGTCGAGGTGCACCAACCGGAGTTTTCATCAAAATCTGCGCAACGACCTGCGCGTCTGCCTGTACCTGTTCCATCGAAATCCCCTGAGGCGCTTTCACCGACATTAAATTCTGGATATCGGTAATCGGATCACCTGTCATCGGCGATGCAACCGGTACGCCACCCATTGGCTGGGCACCACCTGGAGGAGCTGCTTCCATCCCTGCAGGAGCGCCTCCTTGTGCCGCAGGATCACCGCCCTGCGCACTCATCGCCGCCTGATCCATCGCCTGCTGATTAGGCATGTTCATCATAGCATCCAGGAATCCGGCTTTTTGCAGACGGTTGCTGATCTCCTGTTGCTCCTTCGCCATCGCGACAGCTTCTTCCACCCGCAGACGTGCCTCCATCTTCGGATCGATCCGCATTGCCCGCATGTATGTCGCTTCCGTCAACCGCTTATTCTGGTACAGTTCCGTCATCGCGCTAATACGGGCAGGATCGAATACAACGCTCTGCCGCATCAGCGCTCCTTCCAAGTGAGGCCATCCCAGCAGCTGTTGACATTTCGTTAAATACCAATTCAAATAATCGTCCAGCGGCTCGATCTCCCGCGACCAGCTCTGTTCAAATGTCCGCAGCGACATCGGAAGCGCCTGACTGCTCAGCAGAGAAGATTTGTAGAACTCGACAGGAACACAGAGCGTATCCAACAACTGTTCCTTGGTATACTGCAACATGTCAACAGGAACAATCGCCTTGCCGTCCCCGCCCAGTGTCAGCTGCTGTACGGCTGTCGGAATCATCTGCCAACTGGACTGGTGTAGTGCCTGCGAACGTAAGGATCGGTCGATCACAGACCGCAAATATCCTAAATTGATGTTATGAACAGCTCCAGATGTCAGGTCCGAGCCTCTTGCCGTTGTCGCGGGATCCGGGAACAGCAGACGGATCGGTAGCATAAAATCTTTGACGACTGCTTCCGTCTGACGCTCCAACAGCATCAACTGAATGATGTATTTGAATGAGGTCAGAAATCGGGGCAGTCCCCACCCTTTCATCGTCTGTTTGTTCATCGCATCCGATGTCGTAGCCAGATGCAAGCAGGAATCTCCGTTAAACTCAATCGCAGACTCGTTCACCGTAGCATCCAGCAAGAGCTTCGGCAGTGTTTCGAGCGCAACCGACTGCGCGACATTGTCGATGAAATCCCGATCCGCCTTCGATGGCGTATACGTAATTTTCTCAGCATCGGTCAACGCACAGAAGTCAATATCGATGTGAAGCGGGTTCCAGTTGATCACATTCAACGGCTGCGCGGACGCACGATCCACATAATCAACGTATGGATGAACCCCGTTATACTTACAACTGGGGCAAACGGTCGTAAACTCCCCTTTGTTGAAGTCATAATCCCGACCCCGACGCAGCTTTCGCAGATATCGGAATGTACCGCAACGCGGACATTTCAATGTCCGCGTTATCGGAAGCATTGCCGTTGAAAAACTGTTGCCATAGAATTGGAGGTCCAGTCCGACTGCGAGGATCTTCTGCTCGATCTTATGCTTCATCATCAGCTGTGTCTGGAAGTGATCCCGACTATCAGAATCTTCCAGATCTCCGACGATATCCACACCGTTCAGAAAATATGCGATCGCACGCAAAATCGCAGCAGTGAAGTCACCATGTCTCGATCGCAGCCAAATCGCCCACATCATAGCATCACGCAGCGTGACGGGATACAGCTTATTGGAATAGCTATCCCACAGTGGTTGCGCCAACATCTGTGCATATTGATTCGGCGCACCCTCTAACGAGTATGGACGAGCAGCATTGTTCATTATGGTTCCTCAAATTTCGTCATCTGACGAATATAAGTCTCTTTCTCCGTCGCGCACTTTGCGCAGACCGGAATCTCACAAATTCGTTTTACTGCGGGCGCACCGCAGAGTTGGCACCGAATATCATTGGATGTTTTGCGCAACACAATTAATCCTCCAATACATCCAGAATCGAGATATCATCCTCATCTGACACCGACACTGTAGGAGTTGTATTCACAGCGCTCTGTGCCGGTGGAACTGTTGCCTGTGCAGAGAGTCCGGCTTTTTTGCTGAACCCGCTGATATCCGATTCCAGCAGCTCGCTGTAATCAACAAATCCGGACTGCTCGATCGAAAACCGTCTTCCAGCAGATTTCGATACCAGATTGCCGGTGGTATCATGCGTCGTCCGCTCTGCACGCAACGCGGGAAGCGGCACTTTATTGGCAGCGGCCAAATGTCCAGGAACGGGAAGGATCGCATGATTCAACGCCTCTTTTGTTTCTTTGGCGTCTTCAACAATGCGAATGTTGTCCCCGTAATGCCTTCTCAGGTAAGCGCTCTTCGAACGCATAATCAATTCGTTCTGTCGTCTCCGATCGTATGTCGCTGCCATACTCGTACCCTTTCTCCAAATTATTTCGATTCTCGTTTCATTGCCTGTTGATACAATTCAGACGCAGATCTCGTCCGATCCGCATCGGAAATACCGGATTCAAAATAGAGAGGATTCCGTTTTACCAGATCCTCACGCGCTTTCATGATCTCTTTGCGGTTCAGTCCACGGGATTGCTGCGCCGCATACCAGGATCGATACAGCTCCGGATTGAACGTACCTCGACTGACATACGATGCATAAGCTGCCGGCTCCAATTGTTCAGACACGCTTCCACCGCCCAGCTTCTCATACCACGGCATCGCATTCCAGATCGAATTCCGAATACGCTGTTCTTCATTATTCCCCTTACTGCTCAGTGCGTCCGCATAGGAACGGCCCATCGCAGATGTAGATCCGTTTGACAGCAGAAACAACCATGGATTTCCAGTGACTGCACCACCTACTGTACCAACTGCATCCGATGCACGGTCAGCTTGATCCCCCAGATTGTACAACACCCGTCCAAGCCGCGCTGCCGTTGTATTTCCTTGGAACGAATTACGTACGGCTTGTTCCCGCTGTCGCTGTTCTGCTGCAATCTGATGAGGTGTCTTCATCCATTCAGCGCCATGCACCAACCCAGCGCCAAGCGCTCCTACGCCGGGAGCAAAACCACGCGGAAGAAACTGAAAACTGCGGGAGGCGGGACCGGCAGCAGTCAACGCCCTTGCCGTTGCAGACACCAGCGGAGCCCCCGACACGGTAGCTCTTGCTGCCGCTGGTCCCCAAGTGCGTAATGGCATTTGAGCAAGACCCCAGAGACCCAGCGCACTGTGCAGTTTAGTGCCGTAAGAAGCCACTGGAGAACTCTCATTTGTCTGTTGCAATCGTCGATACGCATTCGAAGCACTCTGCAGATGCGCCGGAAACAATCCGCCTTGATACACAGGAGCTGCGGTAGAACCAGCAGGACTGAGCGGATAGCCGAATTGCTGCTGAGCCCACGAATTCAACACAGGATATTCCATACCCGTGCGTTTCTGGAAGCGCGCCTGTTCCAACGGTGTGACAGGGCGCGGATACATCAGACGAACGGGACCTTGCGAGATCAGACCTTGGTTGTTGTATTGAATTCGTGGTGCCATAAACTGTCACCTCATTACTTAGGCTGTGCAGCCAGATATCCCTTCGCAAAGGCAACAGGTTCCGGGCTCTTGCCCAGATAGCCGAGGATCAATGCATCCGCATTCAGCTTCGGTTGATACTGATGCGGTTTCTGTTCGTTCGCCATAGCGCCTATTCCTTTCATTTGTAAACGTGATAACTTATGACAATATAATAGTACCGACACCAACTTTCAATTCACATAGGAGGCGTGATCCCTGTATGAACTCCGCACAAATTATACTTCTTGCCGTTGCTATTCTACTGACAACAACGGGTTGTCAGACACATACGATCACAACGTACTACCCACCGACAGAGCAGTTCCATACAACACGGGACGGCAACGTATACGGACCTGTTCAATCGGAAGAACGAATCATCGGTGCCAATGAGTTTTCAAACCACAAAACACTCCACGTATCGGCATTCAACTGATGAGAACATCCGGTCGTCGAAAAACCAATGGGACATCTCCTGAAGAACTACTGGTACGTAAATTATTTCAACAACTATCGAAACGTACGAAATTGAGATTTCGCCCTACGGAATACGATAAGGACTTCGTGTTCACCCGTGCGCTATCATATCTGTCAGAAGAAAGCAGACTTCGCACACCTAAGTGCGATAAGGAAGAGTTGATTCGCACGATATTCATGACCGAGGATATCTGCTGTATGCTTCGTATGCTGTTGCGGAAGGAGGAATCGCTGATTCAGGAAATCGCGGAGGACATCTACTGCAACTTCGAAAAGCTGTTGCAGGAACATCGGCTTACCGTAATCGCGGATCGATATCACGAAGAAGCCGCAGAAAAATAACGAGAAAGGGGAAGGGCTGTTAAGCTCTTCCCCTTTTTATGTGCTCGCTGTCATCACTATTTCAGATGGAATTCCTTCTCGTGCGCCCGAATCGCCTCTTGAATATGCGGGACGGTTTGCTCCAGAATCATACGACGCACTTCTGCACGGTCCACCAGCGTGCTGTTCAACACTGTCAATTTCAGCTCAATGGATTTGATATCCTGTACGATGGATTGCATCTGCTTTTGCGAGTCGATACCGTGAACCTCCACGCGCTCCATCCACGCTTTCACGAAATACGTGTTGATCGTAAGCATCAACAGCATCGTAATACTGATCACACTTACTATGATGGTAGCCACACTCTTCTTTTGTCCGCTAAGCCCTTTCTCCACGAGTTCGGATACCGCGTCTTTGATTTCATCTGTCATAATGATATACGCCTATAGTAATGTAGATTAGTTGCTGTCTGACACTACTATAGGCGTAAGAGATGCCGGTTACAAATAATCGGCGGAAACGACGTTACTGATTGGAAGCGATATGTCCCATCAGCTTACCGAGCGCGATCGGAGCCAGTTCCGGGTTCTGCTTGGCCCACTCCACCACCGCAGACTGTGCGCCGTCATTCGCCACTTTGCACAAAGTCGTCCAGACTTCTGCAGCACTCGCCTTCTTCTGAATCGTTTGATCTACGACCGCAGATGCTGATTTTTGGAGCGGTTTGATGTCAATCCCTTCCAAAAATTTGTTTCCTTCCATAGTACCAACTTCCTTTTTATTTAAACCAATTAATCAGTTTTCCGATCAGTGAATCCGTCACAGTCGGAATATCCTCAGGATTCCGGTCTGCACGATTTGCCGCGACCTTCAATTGATTGTGTGTAAACATGAACC
>ULOI01041606.1_pt1 | contig 24444 bp, 20 predicted proteins | sample 1952231 | NCBI WGS metagenome assembly ULOI01 (sample SAMEA4835593, study PRJEB28245) | human gut metagenome | biome: gut microbiome; material: fecal sample | place: Denmark | collected 2008
GGCTTCACACAGCCTTGCGGAGGGCGGACAGTTGAGCCACCGCTCTGAAGAAGAAGCGGATAAGACTGCGTGCTTAACTGCCATTAGTCAGCACCTCCGCTTCGGCGAGCAATGCCTTGTAGTGTGCGGGGTCGATCTGTGACAGCTTGGATGCGCCGTACTTTTGAAGCAGGGCGCGGATCTCGGCGGTGTGTCCCTGGCGGGATTTGTCAGCAAGCACGGCTCTGACCTGCTCCAGCGTCAGCTCCGGTTCGGGAGGAGAAGCAGAAGCATCCTCTGCCTGCGGTTCACTGCTGAATACCTTCGTCAGCCAGTCAGCGGCATCCGAAATAGCAGCGGCAGCACTGCGAAGTTCTTCGATGGTCTGCGCCATATCGCTCATTCTGCTCATGCGATTTTCCTCCTTCCCTGGATTTGCTCTGCTGGCGTGCGATGTTCAGGTTGCTTGCCAGTCTCCTTGACACCACGCTGATCGCGGTCAGGACATCAACAATGTCCTCGTCAGCATGGGCGTCATAATGGTTTGCGTTGTAACTCATATCGGCGGTCCCTCCTTTCCCAAGGCGTCTTGTGTTGCCTTTCAATGACCCATCTGGACAGGGAAGGAGGGGTTGGCCGAAAGATTTTAGAATTTTTCTTTGAGCCGCTTCAGCAGCTGATTGCGCCTATACACAAAGGTGTTCCGGGGCATATTCAGCCGCTCTGCACCGGCACGTTCGGAAAGCCCGTCCGCAATAGCCATGAGGATCTCGTAGCTTTCCGGGTCGGATGACTGAAGCTCCGTGAGCAGGCCGTTCAGAATCAGGGAATCGATATCAATCTCCGTGGTCAGCCTGCTGTCCGCAAGAAAGCTGGTGCGGGAGACGCCGTTTTCGTAAGCGTTCTCCATTTCAGTGTCGATGGAGAGATGCTGGGGAGCGTCCTTCGGGATACAGCGGAACTCGCAGGTATCGCAAATACCGTCGCATTTGTAGCTCTTTTTGTACGGGATGCAGCAAGCTCCGGCTCTCTGTTTTGCCTTGCGGGTAGCACCCACGAACCGCTCCCAGTCCCGTTTCTGTTCCAGGGTGACCTCAATCCACCGCTTGAGTGGGCGGTAGTAGATGGTTGATGTGTTCTGATTTGCTTTTTTTGACACGTTCTTTTCCTCCAATGGTTTTCAGATTTGCGGAAACCACCGAAGGAAAAAGGTCCTGTGGGGTTTCCACAAGACATATCCAATCGTTCAGAAGGTCAGCTGCCATAGTTGCTAAGGTTAATAAGGTCAGCGGACAAAATAATATTTAGACTCTCGCCATATAGAGTTCATTGATCGGGATTGTAATTTCGAGTTTTTTGTGATATACTATGTTTTAGTGGGGTTTGTTGGGGTTTAAAGCCGATGCGGCCACCACTTTTCGGCATGTAAATGACTGTCAATTGGAGGGACAACCTGTGACAATAAACGAATATCCTCGCCTATGCGGAGGCACCTTCTTCACGTTGGTATTACAAGCCCTCCGGCAACGAATGAAAGCGAGAGAACATTATTCTGGTGATAGCGACGGCCTGTCCGATCCAGAAGTGCTGGTTGGTCTGATCAGGGTAATCAATCCTGACTACGTAGATCCCGGCAAGGGGAATCTGAAAGGGACGGCAAACAACTATAAAGCTTGTAAGACATCAAGTAGTACATACCTGCCTTTTGATGACGAACAGGTAATATCGGCATTTGACACCGAAGTGAAAACGAACTATCAACCCGTTCTGAATAGAATGATCGCATTTGTGAATGACTTCCTTGATATAGGCGAGACGGTTCATAAGGATGTAAATCTGGTAAGAGCTCTCGTTGACCTTATTCAGCAGGATCAGACTATCAAGACTGACGACGAGTTTTATATCGGAGCAAATGGGGAGAAAAAGAAAAAGGCCGCACTTGGCGACCTTAAGAAAGTATGCCTCCCGTCATTCCTTGTTGGCGTTTGGCACTATGTTGTTGTGAACCGGAGAGACAATGCCGTAGGCAAAAAAACCTATGATGTTTGGTGCCCATCAAACGGCCGAGCTCCAAGAAAGTACACCGCACATTTGGGTGAGGGCCTTCTTGATGGCCTGATGACTTACACTGTTGATACAAAGGAAACGATAACAGCAGAGGTCGTTGATGAGCCTATTGAAGATGATACTTCGGATGCAGTTGGTCAGGATACACCTCCGGCGACCCAGCAGATGGTGAACAACAATCCGACGTTTTTTAACATCAATATCTCTGGCGGTAACAACAGTTTCTATCAGCACGTTGATAAGCTGACGATAAACAATGGAGGAAAACAAGATGAGTGACAATTTACCGGTCAATTCCACTGGAAATCTCCCAGTTCCGGGGAAGGCCGCCGAGATTACTGTATCCGGAGGCAATAACAGTTTCATTGCTCATGCCGATACTGTGGAGAACAACATCACAGTTATGCTGAATGATCCCAGATCAAGGCGTGGTGAGAACAGAGCACGAATAACTTTTAACACAGACTTCTATCATCTGTTTGTGATTCTTGGCGAGAATTTTGAGGACAACTATTTTCTTGTTCCCAAGGATCGTGCTTTGACTGAGAGCACAAGCGATGAACTGAAAACAAAATATGCGTCCCTCTCGCCAGAAGCTATCGAGGGGCTGAAACGATATCCGGCCATCTTCGCTGACGAGAACCATTCTTACGGGAAGACGGACGATGCCCAAGATGCTTATTTCGGGTTTGTGAAGGATGTTAAGATTCAGGACAACGGGATTAAAATCTACTACACGATTATAACGGCGATCCCGCAACAGATTTTAAATGAGCAGTGCTTTGAACTCGGTATCTGCGGGACCAGATCTTTTAATGAACTGAACCGCACACATTGGGCACTGAAACAAATAAATCTCATTGAAGCATTGCAGAAAGCTGGAGTTCAGATTATTTGAATCGTAACTCTTGTAGGAAAATGGAGGTAATACGATGAGCCGCGAATATGAAGAAATGCAAGTTGAGAAGTGGGTTAATCTGGAAGATGTGGCTGAGCATCTAAGCATTAGTCAAGATACAGTTCGCACATGGATAAAAGAAGGAAAGCTGCCTGTGTACAGGGCCGGAAAACGATATAAATTTAAAATTTCCGAAGTGGATGAATGGGTTCGGAAAGGGAAAATTCAGGAATGAGATTAGATACAGGAATAGGAGGGTAAAAACGGATGCAACGTAAGGTTCCTTCGGCAATTACGAATATTACGCTCAATAGAGCAACATTTACAGATGTTTCGATAGACGGACTCACATTCGTCAACTTTTTCTATGGTAATAACGGAGCGGGAAAATCTTCTATCGCTCACGCTATTGAAGAGGATGACGGCATTGTATGGGCCGGTGGCAAAACCGCCGCCGACTTTGATGTGCTCGTTTATAATCAGGATTTCATCAACAACAACTTTGTAAATTATGGCGATCTCAAAGGCGTTTTTATCTTCGGTGAAGAGGATATCGAGGCCAAAAAGAAAATAGCTGAACTCACAGATCAGAAAAAGCAGAAAATGGATGCTCGTCAGGCCGCTCTTGATGAGTACAAAAAGAAGTCAGACGGTCTCGCGTCTGCACTATCGCAGTTCCAAGACGCATGCTTTTCAAAGACGGCCAGTATTCGTCGTCGATTTGAAAAGTGCATGGACGGTAAGAAGCAGAAAAAGAACTTTGCAGAAGCCGTTCTCAGTGAAAGAAAACCGACTAACCACAATCTGGCAGAGTTGGAGCGCCTTTATGACGTAGCCTTTGATGATTCAGCCAGAGCGTATCCAGAGTTTAAAAAAGCGGCGGCTACCACCTACGGCAGTCTTCCTGGGAAAGATTTGCTCGACAGGATGATTGTCAGTAGCAGCGATACGCCTTTTGCAAGATTCATGAAGGCTCTCGGTGACACAGCTTCCGATTGGGTTCGTGATGGCCATAACCATTATGCAGGTGCAGCTGGTGGGAAATGCCCGTACTGTCAGCAGAAGCTCCCGGCAAACTTCGAGACGGATATAGCTGCTACATTTGACGCTCAGTACCAGCAGGACATTCGTGATCTTGGTCAGTTTCAAACTGCATATGAAAGAGAGACCAGAGAGATTGTCCGGGTACTTCAGGCAAATGCCAGCGATGTTATGCCGACGATAGATCTGACGGCTTATCGGGAAAAGCTCGCCTTGCTGGAAAGCAACTTTGAAATCAATCGCCAGCGTATAGCTGAAAAGGTCAAAGAGCCTTCAAAAACCATCTCCCTCGAGGACACCGACACTCTCCTGCTTGAGATCGGCTCCATGATCGACGAGATCAATAAGCAAATCAAGGCGAATAACGACGTCATTTCCGCCAAGCGATCCAGCAAGGCGAAGTGTAAGACGGATATCATGCAGTATCTTGCATTCATGCTTGTCGCTGATGTGAAAAGTTATCAGGAGGAAGTGACACGTCTCCAAAAGGAAATCGAAGATGTCACTGAGCGTGGCAGAATGCTCAAAAGAGAAATCGGAGAACTGACCACGGAGATTTCTGCCCTGAACAAGCACAACGCAAACACCGAAGCTGCCATCGACAGCATCAATAAAATTCTGCGGGATTCTGGTTTCCAGGGATTCAGCATTCGTGCCAAGGTCGGCGTAGAAAATGTATATGAGGTTATCCGTGAGGATGGCTCTATCGCTGAAAACCTCAGTGAGGGTGAGCGTAACTTCATCGCATTCCTGTACTTTTACCATCAGGTTCGTGGCAGCATGAGCAGCGAGGAGCTCAAAGAGAAGATCGTCGTTATCGATGACCCGGTATCCAGCATGGATAGCACCGCACTATTTCTCGTCAGTGCAATCGTCCGTGAGATGATCAACGTCTGTCGGAACAACACCGAGTACCTGAATCCGAAGGTTCCCGGCGACTACATCAAGCAACTGTTTGTGCTTACACATAACGTGTACTTCCATCGTGAAGTCACTTACCAGCAGGTTGGATATTACAACTGCACGTCGTTCTACATGATTCGGAAGAACGATAATATCTCCACCATCAAGCTCTGCAAGCGTCAGAGCAAGGAAATTCCGACAGAGGATGAAAACTACAATCCGGTCCAGAACTCCTACGCTGCACTCTGGGAAGAGCTCCGGGACATCCAGTCTACTATCCCGGCCTTAAACGTGATGCGTCGTATTCTCGAATACTACTTCCTGCAGCTTTGCGGCTATGAGGGAAGCGACCTTCGAGAGATCGTGCTTGATGAACACCGGAATAAATTTATTAAGCAGGTTGAGGGCGAGAAGCCGGATATGACTGATTATCAGCTGGCATCCTCCTTGTTGGCCTACATCAACAATCCCAACGGTATCAGTGACGGTCTGAACTATGTGGAAGATTGCGAGGATGTTGAGGCTTATAAAAGGGTCTTTGAGATGGTCTTCGATGCCCTCGATCAGAGCCAGCACTACAAGATGATGACTGGTCAACGGATCAAGTCCTGATAATTGGACATATGACTATGTATAATCAAGGCAGCAAAGCGCAAAGCTCTGCCGAATGAAAAGTGAGGTAACCAGCATGGCTGATAAAAAGATAATTGATGCAATGTGGGACGATTCTCCGGTAGACGTTTCCACAGAGGTGAATTTTATATGGTCCATCGCAAATAAGCTGCGTGGTACATATCAGAGTGACAAATACAAGGATGTCATCATTCCGATGGTCATTATTCGCCGCTTTGAGTGTGCCCTCGCACCCACGAAGGCCAAAGTCGTGGAGACCTATAAGGCGAATCCGAACTATCCTGCGAAGGCGATGTACCGCCTGTCCGGCTTCCAGTTCTACAACACCAGCGAGTTTGACCTTGCGGAGCTGGTCAACGACTCCGATCACCTGGCGGCAAACTTCAAGGCATACATCCAGGGCTTCTCCGCCAATATTCAGGACATCATCCGCAGCCTGGACTTTGATAAGCAGATCGACAAGATGGACAAGAATAACCGCCTGCTCTCTGTAGTAAAGGCGTTCTCTGAGCTGGATCTCAATCCGCACACCATTGACAATGTGAAAATGGGCTACATCTTTGAAGATCTGATCCGCCGCTTTTCCGAAAATGCAGAGGCTGGCGACCACTACACTGGCAGAGATATCATCAAACTGATGGTCAATATCCTGTTGGCAGAAGGCTGTGATGATATTTTCGATGACGGAAAGGTCATCACCGTATTGGATCAGGCCTGTGGCACGGGCGGTATGCTCTCCACCAGCTATAATTTCATTAAGCGATATAATCCTTCCGCCGATGTGCGTCTGTTTGGTCAGGAGATCAATCCGGAGTCCTACGCCATTTGCCTGGCAGAGATGATGATCAAGGGGCAGAATGCGGAGAACATCTGCTACCAGGACACCATGAAGGCCGACCGCTTCAAGGGTACGAAAATGCGCTTTGTCATCGAAAACCCTCCCTTTGGAACCCCGTGGGGCGGCAAGGACGCTGCCGAGGGTGTAGAGCAGGCGGTTCAGGATGAATATAAAAAAGGCTTTGACGGACGCTGGGGTGCTGGTCTGCCCGGCTCTGGGGATATGCAGATGCTGTTTTTGCAGTCTGCCATCGACAAAATGGACGATCATCTGGGGCGCGCCGCTATCATCGAAAACGGCAGTCCGCTATTTTCTGGCGGAACAGCCTCCGGCGAGAGCCAGATCCGCCGCTGGATGCTGGAAAATGATTTGATCGAAGCGATCATCGCTCTGCCAGTGGACCTGTTTTACAACACAGGTATTGCTACCTATATTTGGGTGCTTTCCAAGAACAAGCGCCAGGAGCGCAAAGGGAAGATTCAGCTCATCGATGCTTCCAGCTTTTTCAAGAAGCTGCGTAAGGCCCTGGGCGACAAGAAAAACGAAATCTCTCCCGAAGACCGCACCGCCATTACCAAGCTGTATGCGGACTTCACTGAGAACGAATATTGCAAAATCTACCCCAACGAGGAGTTCATCTACCGGGAGTATGTGGTGATGCAGCCCCTCCAGCGCAGCTATGCCATCACCGCTGAGCGCATTGAGGCCATGCTCTCCAAGGGGGCTTTGTCCTCCCTGTATGACCAGGCGAAGGTAGACGAGCTGGAAAACGCCGAGGAGCTTACCGGAAAGGAATTGAAAAAGCTGGAGGCTTATCAGAATAACCAGCCGGTCTATGAGACAATTCTCGCCGCATTGAAAGACGCCGTATCGGATGAAATCTACCTTTCCCCAGCGGCATTCATGCCGGTGCTGACTCGTGTGCTTGCCAATGTGACCGTAGACAAGAAGCTGCTGGAAAAAATCGCAGACGGGCTTTCTGCGATGGATAAGGCCGCCGAGATTCAGCGGGACCGCAAGGGTAACATCCTATACGACAAGGAGACTAAGGATACGGAAATCGTCAAGTGGGAGGAGCGCATCGAGGACTACATGGCCCGTGAGGTGCTGCCCCATATCCCGGACGCCCAGTGGTTCTTTGAGGAGAATCTGGGAACCAAAAAGCCGGTGGTAAAGACCGGGGCGGAGATCCCCTTTACTCGTTACTTCTACAAATATCAGCAGCCGGTACCCAGCGAGGAGCTTGAGACAAAGTTTATGGAGCTTGAGCTCTCGGTTTCGGAACGCGTGGCAAAGCTCTTTGAGTAAGGCGGTGACGGTATGAGAGAGATGAAAGATAGTGGGATAGAGTGGGTCGGAAGTATACCAGCTCATTGGAAAACTCATCCGGTCTATTATTACTTTGGAGAAAGTAAAAACAAGAATCGTTTTGGACAAGAAAATAATTTGCTCTCCCTAAGCTATGGGAAAATTGTTCGCAAAGATATAAACACAAGTGACGGTTTATTACCTGAGAGCTTCAATACTTATAATATTGTAGCGGCGAATGATATTATTATTCGTCCTACAGACCTTCAAAATGATAAAAGAAGTCTTCGCACGGGTTTGGTTCGTGAGCGTGGCATAATTACCTCCGCATATATTTGCCTGAGACCTATTAAAGAAATAGATTCCAGGTTCTTTAATTACCTACTTCATGCTTACGACGTTATTAAAGTCTTCTATAACATGGGAAACGGTGTACGACAAGGGCTTAACTTTTCGGAGTTTTCTCGTCTACTCGTTTTTGAGCCTCCCGTCAACAAACAGAAGAAAATAGCTGACTATCTTGATGCCAAGTGCGCCGAGATCGATGCCCTCACCGCTGACATCCAGGCACAGATCGACACTCTGGAGCAGTACAAACGCTCCGTCATTACTGAGACCGTGACTAAAGGGCTTGACCCGGATGCAGAGATGAAGGACAGCGGATATGATTGGGTTGGGATGATGCCCTCTACATGGGTTATGCGCAAAGGAAAGTATATGTTCGCACAACGGAGCCTGCGTGGTAACAGTATTGAGTTGCAACTTCTTTCCCCAACACAGAAGTTTGGTGTAATCCCCCAATCGATGTATGAGGAATTGACGGGGATGAGCGCAGTCAAGCTGAACGAAAAGGCAGACCTGTCAATGCTGAAAACAATCCATAAAGGTGACTTTTGCATCAGCCTGCGCAGTTTTCAAGGTGGGTTTGAGTATTCAGAATACGAAGGTGTCGTATCTCCAGCCTATCAGGTTTTCTATCCTACAGTTGAGATAGCCGACGGCTACTATCGTTACTTGTTCAAAGAGTCCGGATTCATTGAAAAGATGAATTCCTATACGATGACTCTTCGTGATGGAAAGAATATTGCCTTTGCGGACTTTGGGAATACATACATTCCGTCCCCGCCCGTTGGGGAGCAGGCGGCAATTGCCACGTACTTGGATGACCGTTGCGCCCGGATTGATGCTATCATCGCTGATAAGCGAAAGCAGATGGAAGTTATTGATGAATACAAGAAGTCGATGATTTTTGAATATGTCACGGGCAAAAAAGTTGTGGGAGGTGAACCGCATGCCATCAGTTAAAGCGAAAACACAGATACAGGTTGTGCAGGATTTTCTCGACGGTGCGACTGAGGGCAGAAGCGGCTCCGGAGGAAATCTCATTATTAAGGGTGACCAGCTTATCCATTATCAGACTGTAATTGCCGAACGGTACGGGGATAAAATCATTTTGAATTATAGTCGTTACTCTATAGTGACAGGCAAAATTCAAAAGGCCATCAAGGAAAAGGTGCCGGAGGACAAGCTGGTGCTGATTGGCAAGGTGCCGATAAACTATGCGCTTTCACTGAAAGCGAAGATTGAGGAGCAGGAGGTGACAAAGCAATGACGAACATTCTCTCCGAAAAAGACTATCAGAAATTCCTGCTGGAGCGGCTGGCAGCCAACGGGTATGTCATTCGTAAGGCCTCCCATTACGACCGTCTCTTTGCGGTAGACCGGGAAATGCTCATGAAGTTCCTGACTGACACCCAGCCGGACACGATGGACTATCTGCGGAAGATTTACAAAGACGATCTGGAGGACACCATCGTCAGCTTCATTAACGCAGAGACTACCAAGGCCAGGGGCAGCCTGATCGATGTGCTGAAGCACGGTATTGAGATATCCAACCAGCAGCTCGATTTGATGTACACCAAGCCCGCCACCACCTTCAACCCAGAATTGACACGCAAATATGGCCAGAACATCTTCTCCGTCATGGAGGAGGTCTGGGCCAGCGATAAAGAACGCATCGATGTGGTCATCTTTCTGAACGGTCTTGCCATCATCTCCTTTGAGCTGAAATGCAATACCGCTGGACAGTCCTATCAGGACGCCATCTACCAGTACCGCACTGAACGCAATCCAAAGACCCGCCTGTTCCTGTTCAAGGCGGGCTGTCTGGTGAACTTCGCGATGGACCTAGAGGAGGTCTACATGACCACCAAGCTGGCGGGAGACGCCACTTTCTTCCTGCCCTTCAACATGGGCAATGGGGAAGGTGTGACCGCTGGTGCAGGCAATCCGGCGTTTGAAGATAGATACAGCGTATCCTATATGTGGGAGGATATTCTGACCAAGGACACAGTGCTTGACCTTATCAGCAAGTTCATCTTTGTAGAGGTCAAGGAAAAGGTGGACGATGAGACTGGCAAAGTGAAGCGTTCTGAGAACCTTATCTTCCCGCGCTACCATCAGTTGGATGTCATTCGCCGTGTGTTGGCCGATGTCCGGGAAAACCGTACTGCCCAGAATTACCTGATCCAGCACAGCGCCGGTTCCGGTAAGACCAATTCTATCGCATGGCTGGCACACCGCCTGACTTCCCTGCACGATGCCGACAACAAGATCATCTTCGACAATGTCATCATCGTCACTGACCGTGTGGTGGTGGACAGGCAGCTTCAGAAAGCCATCATGGGCATGGAGCACAAGGCAGGGCTGATCCGTGTGATGGACGATAAATGTAACTCCGCCGATCTGGCGATTGCCCTCAACGGCAACACGAAAATCATCGCTACCACCATACAGAAGTTCCCGTATATCGTGGACAGCGTGAAGGGACTGAAAAGCAAGCGGTTCGCCGTCATCATTGACGAGGCCCATTCCTCCACCGCAGGTAAGGATATGGCCGCTGTTACCATGTCCCTGGGCTCCGGCGAGCAGTTTGAAGGCGATGTTGAGGACATGATCTCCGATGAGATCAAGCGTAACGGTAAGCAGGCCAATGTGTCCATGTTCGCCTTTACCGCCACTCCGAAGCCCACTACCATCCAGCTTTTTGGCCGCCTGAACACAAAAGGCCAGCGGGAGGCTTTCCATGTCTACTCCATGAAGCAGGCCATCGAGGAAGGCTTCATTTTGGACGTATTGCAGAACTACACGGAATACTCGACTTTCTACCAGATCAACAAGGAAATCGAGGATGATCCTCGCTGCAAGACCAATGCGGCCAAGCGGCAGATCGCCCGTTTTGTGGAGTTGCATGACACCAATATTTCGCAGCGAATCGAGGTCATTGTAGAGCATTTCCGTACCACGGTCATGCAGGAGCTGGGCGGGCAGGCCAAGGCAATGGTCATTACCGCCTCCCGGCAAGCCGCCGTGAAGTACCGTCAGGCCTTTGAGGAGTATATTGCCAAGAAGGGCTATGAGGGCATTCATGCCTTGGTAGCGTTCTCCGGAAAAGTAAAGCTGCCGGACGACGAAACGGAATACACCGAAGCCTCCATCAATGGCTTTCCGGAGGACAGGCTGACAAAAGAGTTTGATACCGATGCTTACCAAGTGCTTCTGGTAGCCAACAAGTATCAGACGGGATTTGACCAGCCCAAGCTCTGCGCCATGTATGTGATGAAACGGCTGCGGGGCGTAAGTGCGGTGCAGACGTTGTCCCGCCTGAACCGCATCTGTGCGCCCTACGATAAGAAGACCTTTGTGCTGGACTTTGTGAACAGCTACGAGGATATCAAGGCAGCATTTGCTCCCTACTATACCACCACGCTTCTTTCCAACTCCGTGACGCCAGGGGCCATCTATGACCTTGAGGCAAAGATCGACGCCTATGCGCTCTTTGACCCGGCGGATATCGACAGTGCCAACGAGATCCTGTATGCGGAAAAAGTCACTGGCAAGCAAAAACAGCGCCTGACCTTCTTCCTGCGAAAGAGCAAAAAACTGCTGGATCACTACGAGTCTGAGGAGCAGCGAGAAGCGGTGGCTGCCATGCGCAGCTTTGTCCGCTACTATGAGTTCCTGTTGCAGGTGTCCTGCTTTGAGGATACCGAGCTGCACAAGAAATATAACTTTATCGCTTACCTGCTGGCATACATCAATATCAAGCATCCCGGCGCTGGCTTTAACCTTGACGGTAAAATCAAAGCCTCCAACTTCATTCAGAAGAAAGGCGAGGAGCATATCTCTCCAAACTTGGTGGCAAAGCCGGTGATGAAGCTACCCACGGCGGAGCACTTTGGTCTTACAGAAGACAAAGAGCAGCGGCTGTCAGAGATCATTGATGAGATCAACAGCCGTACCGGAAAGTCCTACGATAATGACGTGGTGGTCAAGGCCATGCTTCAGATCCGAGATATCCTGATGAAATCAGAGAGACTTAAGACCAGCGCAAAAAATAATACCCAGAAGGACTTCGAGTTCTCTTACTTTGACGACATTGACGATGCGCTCATCGAAGGTCTATCCCAGAATCAGGACTTCTTCTCCCTGTTGCTTTCCAATGAGGAGATGAAACGGCAGGTATTGGGTATCTTTTCCGAAGAAATCTATAAGAGTTTGCGAGACGCATAGTGAGGTGATGGTATGTTTGAGCAGTTCCGTTTGACAGAGGTACTGGTACAGTACAAACAGAATTTCGTTTCAAAGTTATGGGGCGAAGAAAAATATAAATGGGAAGCCGTGAAGTGGTTCCAGGATAATTGGGATGTGAATGCTCCTGACTTTGCAGAAATGTTAAATCGCTCCCTGGACAAGACCTATAATTTACTGGCTTCTGCAAACAATTTCCCGAAAGGTATGATCGTTGGATTTGCAAAATCTGCGCCTGAAGAAGTGCGTGCCATGTTTTTGTTGCTGTATGACGAAAGCAAAGATGTGTACGAACGGATCAATGCATTCAAAATGCAGTCAACAGTTCTGCTGGAGAAGTATGGAAACGGGGCTGCACAGCACTACCAGTATGAAAACGCCATCAGCACATATCTTTGGCTTCGTTTTCCGGACAAATACTACATCTACAAATTCGGTGAGGTAAAAACGGTCGCCAGCGAGCTGGAATCTGACTATCGCTTCAAGAAAGGTGCTTATGCCGATAATATCCGGAACTTTCTGAAGCTTTATGATGAAATCAGCGTGGCCCTCAAAAGGGATACCGAATTGGTGAACCTGTTCCAGTCGCAGTTGACTGACACTTGCTATCCAGACCCTGAACTGAAGACGCTGACCATCGATGTCGGTTTCTACATCAGCCGGTATTACTCTCAGAAGGATGTAGTCTCTCAAGAAGAAGCTGAATGGTTCCCAGTCACCTACTCACCGGGATTTAGCGTTGACGAGTGGGTAAAACTCCTCAAAGATTCCGATGTCTTTACTACCGGTAGCCTTGAAATCATGAAGCGCATGAAGGATTATGGCGGACAAGCTACTTGCACACAGCTTGCCGTAAAATATGGAGAGTCGAAGAATTTCTACAACGCTGGTTCATCTGCTCTTGCGAAAAGAATAGCTGATAAGACCGGCTGTCCTGTCATGGAAGGAGATGCGAAGAACTCAAAGTGGTGGCCAATCCTCTATGTTGGACGTTATGCGGCGAAAGAGGAACAGGGGTCCTACATTTGGCGACTTCGTGATGAGCTCTCAGCCGCACTGGATAAGGTTGATCTTTCCAGTATTGAACTGTATGTGAAAGCTGCTCCCGGAGAGGAAGACCGTGGTTACTGGTGGCTGAATGCAAATCCGAAGATATGGAGCTTTACAGACATTGCGGTTGGCGAGGTTCAGGCATACACGCTTTATAATGAGAACGGAAATAAGCGTCGTATCTTCCAGAACTTCCTTGATGCGAAGGCCGGGGATATGATCATCGGATACGAATCGAATCCGGTGAAGCAGATTGTTGCCATCGGTCGCGTCAGCGCTGAGCAGGACGGCGAAAAACTGTTCTTTGAGAAGGTCGAAGGCCTAACTTCGCCGATTGATTACGCGGCCTTGAGAGGATGCCCGGAACTGGAGCGTATGGAGTATTTCCAGAATCCGCAAGGTAGCCTGTTCAAGCTCACCAGAGGTGAATTTGACTTCATCCTCGATCTGATTCGTGAGGAAAATCCGGTAGCGCAGGAAGCCTCCATTGATGCTTACACAAAGAGCGACTTCCTCGATGAGGTGTACATGACCGAAAAACGCTACGAGAATCTTGTGGCTGTTCTCCGTAATAAGAAGAACATCATTCTGCAGGGGGCTCCCGGTGTTGGTAAGACCTTTGCCGCAAGACGTCTGGCCTGGTCCATGATGGGCGAAAAGGACGATAGCCGCATCGAATTCGTACAGTTCCACCAGAACTATTCCTACGAAGACTTCATGATGGGCTATAAGCCGGTCGAGGATGGCTTTGAGTTGAAGTACGGTATTTTCTATCGTTTTTGTCAGAAAGCCGCAAACCAACCGGATAAGGAGTTCTTCTTTATTATCGACGAAATCAATCGTGGCAATATGAGTAAAATCTTTGGTGAGTTGCTGATGCTTATCGAAAAGGACTACAGAGGCACAAAAGCGACTCTCGCTTATAACGGACTCTCATTTTCCGTTCCGAAGAACCTCTACATCATCGGCATGATGAACACGGCAGACCGCAGCCTTGCCATGATCGACTATGCGCTTCGTCGTCGTTTCAGCTTCTTTGAGGTGGAACCGGGCTTCGATTCCGAGGGATTCATTCATTACCAGAACGGTCTGAACAACGAGACTCTGAATGAACTCATTAACAAGGTGAAGGACCTGAACCGAGAGATCTCTCTTGATAAATCGTTGGGTAAGGGCTTTTGCATCGGCCACAGCTATTTCTGTGGCAGGGATGTATGCACCGAGGAATGGCTGCACTCCATCGTTGATTATGACATTCTTCCGATGCTCAGTGAATACTGGTTCGACGACGCCAATAAACTCCAGCGTTGGGAGAACATTCTGCAAGGTGTGTTTCAATGATTAAGGACAAGAGCATCTTCATAAAAAACATATACTATATGCTTTCGTATGCCTTTACTACGCTGAATCAAGGCGGCTATGAGGATGTTGCTACTGAAGAGTTTGAGAACATGCACAACCTTTTTGCCGCAATTCTGGCGAAGGGCATCAGCAGACAGTTGAAACAGGGCCTGTATCGGGAGTACCTGAACAGGAAAGAGAATGTTGCTGTTGTTCGCGGCAAAATCGATATGCCGGGAACCATACAGAATCGCCTCGCCAGGAAACGGGTACTAACCTGCGAGTATGACGAGCTTTCTGAAAACAACCTTCTAAATCAGATACTCAAAACGACCGTTATGCTTCTTCTCCGACACACGCAAGTAGATCAAGAATACAAAAGTGATTTGAAGAAGGAAATGTTGTTCTTCTCGAATGTTGACACAATCGATCCAACCTCGATTCGCTGGTCAGCTATTCGGTTTCAGCGGAACAACAATACCTACCGTATGCTCATCAGCCTGTGCCAGTTCATTTTGGAAGGAATGCTTCTGACGACTGACTCTGGAGAATACAAGTTGGCTTCCTTTATTGATGAACAGCGTATGAACCGCTTGTACGAGAAATTCATCCTCGAATACTATGTGAAGGAATGCCCGCAGGTAACAGCAACAGCCTCACAGATCCCTTGGGCCTTGGACGATGGTATTGGAACAATGCTGCCGGTGATGCAGAGTGACATCATGCTGACCAAGGATGATAAGATCCTCATCATTGACGCCAAATACTATACGCATACGACGCAGACGCAGTACGACGTACACACACTGCACTCTGGCAATCTGTATCAAATTTTCACTTACGTCAAGAACAAGGATACAGAGTTTGGTGATAAGCCGCATACGGTTTCTGGTATGCTCCTTTATGCCGCAACGGATGAGGCGATCCAGCCGGACAACAGCTACCAGATGAGTGGAAACAAGATCAGCGTGAAGACGCTTGATTTGAACCGGGACTTCTCGGAGATTGCTTCACAGTTGAATGCGATAGTGGAGGAGCATTTTGCTTAACTTTTTAATTTTCCCCACCTTTTAATTATTCCAAAATCACTACACCGCAAGGCTGTCACTCCGCCACATTACCGAGCGGCAGCAGGACAAATGAACACATAAAATAAGGGCTTCCAAAGTCAGAGCATGACCTCGGAAGCCCTTATTTCAAGCCTTTTTCGGCGGCTTTTGCCCCGGAGAGGGCTTTTTCTTTTGTATCAAAATCAGTAGGAACATAGATCCTTGCTGCGGTTCGGGCGGTATGTTCGTACAGAGTGCAAAGTTCATTCAGGCACACAGCGGTAAGCGTGGAGAAATCGCTGTTTATGGTCAGGAGTCCAATGCCGACACTTGGAAAATGGCAAAAATGAATATGGCTATTCGAGGTATTGACGCAGACTTCGGTCCGTATCAGGCAGATACATTTTTCAATGACCTACACAAGACCTTGAAAGCCGACTTTATTATGGCAAATCCGCCTTTCAATCTTTCCAACTGGGGACAGGAAAAGCTCAAAGACGATGTTCGTTGGAAATACGGCACACCGCCAGCCGGCAATGCCAACTATGCGTGGATTCAGCATATGATACACCACCTTGCGCCGAATGGAAAAATCGGTCTTGTACTTGCAAACGGTGCGTTGTCCTCTCAGTCCAGCGGCGAGGGAGAAATCAGAAAGAACATTATTCAGGCTGACCTTGTGGAAGGAATTGTTGCTTTGCCGACGCAGCTCTTTTACAGCGTTACCATTCCTGTTACGCTTTGGTTTATTACCAAGAACAAAAAGCAAAAAGGCAAAACCTTGTTTATCGACGCTCGCAAAATGGGTTATATGGTTGACCGCAAGCACAGAGATTTTACCGATGATGATATTCAGAAGTTGGCAGATACATTTACCGCTTTCCAAGAAGGTACGCTTGAAGATGTCAAAGGCTTCTGTGCGGTTGCCGACCTTCAGGAAATCGAAAAGCAGGACTTCATTTTGACACCGGGCAGATATGTGGGTATTGAAGAAGTCGAGGACGACGGCGAACCGTTTGAAGAAAAGATGACTCGCCTTACTTCTGAGCTTTCGGAGATGTTTGCCAAGTCTCACGAACTGGAGGACGAAATCCGCAAGAAACTGGGGGCGATTGGGTATGAAGTGTAAGCTTTCTGATATTTGCAGTTTTCGCAAAGGAAAAGTAGAAGTAGAAAATCTAAATGCGAAAAACTATATATCGACCGAAAATATGTTGCCAAATAAGTGTGGAATTACTGAAGCAAGTTCTTTACCAACTGTGTCCTTAACACAGGAATATAAAAACGGTGATGTCCTTGTTTCTAACATTCGCCCTTATTTCAAAAAGATTTGGCAAGCCCAATATGATGGCGGTTGCTCAAACGATGTATTAGTCTTTGTTCCAAAACCTAATATGGATAAAGATTTCTTATATTATGTACTTGCGGATGACGATTTCTTTACATATTCTATGGCGACATCGAAGGGAACGAAAATGCCACGAGGAGACAAAACCTCAATAATGCAATACGAAGTTCCTTTGATTGATTTGCAGGTGCAAAAGAAAATCGCAAGTGTTTTGAAGGCATTGGACGAGAAAATTGAACTTAATAATGAGATAAACAATAATTTAGCGGCTTAAAGGTCAATGTCGGAGACATCAAGTTCGCCGGACATCAATTTTGGTAAAAGTGCGTCTCTTAATGAAACAAGCTGTTCACTTTGCTTACCATTAGCAAAAATTTGGCTGAATATTGATTTGCAGTAGTCATCAAATACCTGCACCTTATCAAACGGAGGTACAATAATTGATTCAGTTTCAATAAACCCTGTGAAATCAAGATTTTTAATACCAGTAGTACCATTCTCGTATGAAAAGAAAACGCCTTTTTCGTAGAGATACTGCCAATAGTAATAAACAAAAAGGCTATATCCATTTTTAGGCTTTATTGCTTTGCAGAAGTTTGTGCAAACCATACTGCTGTCGTATCGGTCAAGCAATGACTGTGTAATTGCGGTGCACCTTCCGGTGGATTGAGTAGGACTTCCACCAGAAATTTCGACCACAATATCTCCTGCTTCAAGTTTCTTATTAGCAAGGTTCTTGGGAAGGATATATCTTGTTGGCATTTTTCCTTTATTTCCTGCTTTTACTTCAGGTATATCTGCCCCTCTGATGCAATAGACCTTTTCAGTATTGTTACCAGTCGGTGTTTCTTTGCCCCAGTCTCCGTTTAGCGTTGACTGTATTAGTTCTCTGAATGTACCGGCTGACCAATCGACATTCTCAGGGTTGTCAATAAACCATTTTTTGAACAAAGCTTGTGCTTGTTGCTCTAAATTATTGTTTAGGATGTGATAATAAGTATTATGCTTAAAACCGAAACGTTTAATAACAAATCCGCTCTAATAGCACGGCTTACAGAGTTAGCCGAGAGCGGCAACTGGGTTTTTCGTGGATATTCAAAGCAAGACCAGTTGCATCCAAATATTATACGGCGAAAATTAGTTGATCAAGAGAGAGAACTACTTTTTGAATTCGAACGCAGTGCAAATCAGTATCTTAATACAAGTAACCCTGTCGATTTTATGTCATATGCACAACACTATGGTCTGGCAACTCGACTACTCGATTTTACATATAACCCATTCATTGCACTGTTTTTTGCACTATTCACCCCAAAAGGTAATAATTATACGGTCGAAGAAGATGCCATATATTACTATATTCGCTACTGCAACATAGAAGATAGTATCTTAATCCGCCATGTTCCTATTTTTAATCATGGTGACTTTTTTGAAATAAACTCGATGGCTAAACGCAGTATAGAGCTAATTGAAACCGTCGATATGATGTTTAATGAAAAACACAATTTTATAACATCAGAATATTTGAACAGAGATAAAGCAATTGGTCAATTTTTCAAAATTATAGCTTCTAAAACTCTGATGACTGACCCTGATGAATACGTTCGTGTCAATGCCTCAAAAATCAATAGGAATTCACTGTTTTTCATCGACCCCAATCAATCAAATCAGCGAATAGTTATGCAACAAGGTTTATTTCTTTTTCCTTATACACTCGATAAAGAAAAGCACATAGACTTGCTTGATAATAATACTGGGATTATTAAGATCGCCAAGGATATAAGAGATGAGCTACAAACCTATTTAGACACTATCGGAATCAATTCATATCGCCTAATGCCAGACCTGTCAAGCGTTTGCGGAGCTGTGGAAAGAAAAGTTAGAGATAACCGAATAAAGTGCAGTTCACTTTTCAAAAAGAAATCATAGAGAACTCACCTAAGTCTGTAGAAAAGGAGCAATCAACAATGCTGGGATTATACACCGAATCCAATTACGAAAATTCGATAATCGAATTATTTAAAAACAATCTGGGCTACGATTACGCATACGGTCCCGATATAGAAAGGGACTTTTACAGCCCGTTATATGAGGAGGTTCTGCTCGACTCTCTGTATCGTTTGAACAGAGGTCTGCCTGATGACGCAATTCAGGACGCCTTATTCAAGCTCAAAAACTTTGAAAACGGAGAGCTTGTGCAGAAAAACGCTGTCTTTATGGACTACCTGCAAAACGGCATTCCGGTCAGATTTTTTGTCGACGGTGAGGAACGCTCCTCTATCGTCTACCTTGTTGACTACAAAAATCCCGACAATAACTCCTTTATCGTAGCAAATCAATGGACTTTCATTGAAAACAGCAATAAACGCCCTGATATAATTCTCTTTTTGAACGGTTTGCCGGTAGTTTTGGTTGAGCTGAAATCTCCATCCCGTGAAGAAACGGACGCTTCCGAAGCATACAGACAACTCCGTAACTATATGCATGAAATTCCGTCTATGTTCATATATAATGCCATTTGTGTAATGAGTGACCAGCTTACAACCAAAGCCGGTACTATCACTTCCGGCGAAGATCGATTTATGGAATGGAAAACAAAAGACGGTAAATACGAAAATACACAGTATGCACAGTTTGACACATTCTTTGAGGGTATGTTCCAAAAAGAAAGATTACTTGATATCATCAAGAACTTTATCTGTTTCTCAAACGAAGGTATAAAATCTTTCAAAATTCTTGCCGGATACCATCAGTATTTTGCCGTAAGAAAAGCAATTGAATCAACTAAAAACGCTACCGTTACCGACGGTAAGGGCGGTGTGTTCTGGCATACACAAGGAAGCGGTAAATCACTTTCAATGGTTTTCTACGCTCATTTACTGCAAGAAGCGTTAGACTCCCCTACTATCGTTGTAATTACCGACAGAAACGATCTTGACGACCAGCTTTACGGTCAGTTTGCAAAGTGCAAGGAATTTTTGAGACAAGAACCATTGCATGCAGAAAGCCGTGAAAATCTGAAAAAACTGCTTACCGACAGACAAGCAAACGGTATCATTTTTACCACAATGCAAAAGTTTGAAGAGTCGCACGAACCACTTTCAGAACGTCGCAATATTGTAGTTATGGCAGATGAAGCGCACCGTGGACAATACGGACTGACCGAAACCGTGGACGCTAAAACCGGTAAGGTTAAAATCGGTACAGCTCGTGTTATCCGCAACACCTTGCCTAACGCTACTTATATCGGATTTACCGGTACACCTATCTCTTCAAAAGACCGCAGCACCCGTGAAGTATTCGGAAATTACATAGATATTTACGATATGACGCAGGCAGTTGAAGACGGAGCAACACGACCGGTTTTCTATGAAAGCCGTGTAATAAAGCTTAACCTTGACAAAGAAACGTTAGCGTTAATTGACAAAGAATATGATATAATGTCGCTTAACGCCGATGAACAAGTCATCGAAAAAAGCAAGCGTGAACTTGGTCAGATGGAAGCAGTGCTGGGCAACGACGTTACAATAAATTCATTGGTATCCGATATACTCGATCATTACGAAAATAACCGTGAAAACCTGTTAACCGGTAAAGCGATGATCGTAGCTTATTCACGTTCCATAGCGATGAAAATTTATAAACGTATATTGGAACTGCGTCCTGAGTGGCAGGAAAAAGTTGCAGTAGTAATGACTGAAAGCAATAAAGATCCTGAAGAATGGCGCAAAATCATCGGTAATAAGCATCACAAAGAAGAACTGGCTAAAAAGTTTAAAGATAACGAAAGCCCGTTAAAAATAGCAATAGTAGTTGACATGTGGCTCACAGGTTTTGATGTTCCTTCACTTGCAACAATGTATGTATACAAGCCTATGTCGGGGCATAACTTAATGCAGGCAATAGCGCGTGTAAACCGTGTATTCCGTGACAAAGAGGGTGGTCTTGTAGTTGACTACGTCGGCATAGCATCTGCTTTGAAAAGAGCGATGAACGATTATACAGCGAGGGATAAGAAAAACTACGGTGATACAGATATAGCCAAAGTCGCATATCCGGAATTTCAGAAAAAACTTTCTGTTTGTCGTGACAAATTTCATGGATATGACTATTCATACTTCAGGACAGGAACTGATCTCGAAAGATCAAAAACAATCAGCGGTGCTGTCAATTTTATTCTTGCAAGAGAAAAAGTTGACGACAAAGATTCATTTGTCAAAGAAGCGCTCCTACTTCATCAGGCTCTATCGCTATGTTCGTCAATGGTCGATGAAGAAAGCCGTATAGAAGCTGCTTTTTTCGAAGCTGTACGTGTTCTTGTACTTAGGTTTACCAATACCGGCAACGGACAAAAAATCTCTCTACCTGAAATGAATGCAAGAATCAACGAACTTCTGAAACAGAGCATCAAAAGTGATGGTGTAGTCAATCTGTTTTCCGATGTTAACGAGGAATTTTCATTATTTGATCCTAAATTCCTACAAGAAGTTGCAAATATGAAAGAAAAAAATCTTGCTGTTGAACTGTTAAAAAAGCTGATAGCTGAACAAGTTTCAGTTTATAGAAGAACTAATGTTGTTAAATCAGAAAAATTCAGCGAAATTTTGCAAAAATCACTTAACGCATATCTGAACGGTATGTTGACAAATGAAGAAATCATTGAAGAGATGCTGAAATTAGCCAAGCAGATTGCCGAGGCAAACAAGGAGGGCGACGAACTCGGTTTAACTGCAGAAGAACTCGCTTTCTATGATGCTCTAACTAAACCTCAGGCAATAAAGGATTTTTATGAAAACGACGAATTGATAGCTATAACAAAAGAGCTCGCCGATACTCTCCGCAAAAACAGAACGATTGATTTTCAAAAGCGAGAGTCTGCAAGAGCAAGAATGCGTATGCTCATTAAAAAACTTCTGAAAAAGCACAAATATCCGCCGGAGGGTATGGAAGATGCTGTCCAGACTGTTATGGTTCAGTGTGAACTGTGGGCAGATAATGTTATGGAAGTGTAAATAACGGATGTTTATTGCTTATCAATTCAATTATCCGTATTCGCATCAAACCGGTATTGCATATAATTACGACAAATAATTAACGACCATTCGGAAGTGGAATTGCTTCCGAATGGTCGTATTTTCTATATTTGCAATGTTGTGATAAATCGACAAATAAACGTGCATAATCAAAAATCCACCGATACAATTTCTCGCACTTAATTTAATATTACATTGAATTTTGATATAACAGTGTTACCATCCCACTTACGCTTGACTTATGCGCAATATATTTGCTATAATATCAGAAGAAAACATGCGTATACAAAAATTAAACGGAGGCAGTTATGGAATCGCTTAGCATGGTTAGTCACACGAATGCATTAATCAAAAACCGGGATACAATAGATATCAATCTGTATGAACAATTCATCAAATACCTCGACGCCAGCCCCAAAACTGTAGAAACATATAAAAAATCATTGAAGCAAATGTTTAGCTACTTACTGTCAAATAATGTGACTTCTCCACGTCGTGAAGATTTGTTGGCATATCGTAACTATCTGTTTGCGAAGGGACTTAAACCAACAACAATCCAAAATTATATAACCGCTGCAAAGATATTTTTTACTTGGACAAATGAAGAAGGTTATTATCCGAATATAGCAGAACATATTAAAGGAGCAAAAATAGATAAAGAACATAAAAAAGACTATCTTACCGGGGCTCAGGTCAAGAATGTTCTGAGTTGTGTTGATTGCGGTACTACACAGGGTTTGAGAGATTATGCCATCATCGTTCTGATGATTACAGGCGGGCTCAGAACCGTTGAAGTTGCCAGAGCAAACATTGGCGACATACGTAATATCGGTGAAAGTACAGTCCTCTTTATACAAGGAAAAGGTAAGATTGAGAAGAATGATTATGTAAAATTGCCCGATGCAGTCGAGAAAGCAATAAGAACTTACTTATCCTCAAGAAAAGATGATAAATCAGATACTTCCCCGCTATTTGTAAGCGGTAGTAACAATAACAACGGAAAAAGATTAACGGAACGCGTATATACACATCGAAAGAAAGAACAGCTTTTAGAAGAGATCAAAAAGATCGAATAAACAACCAATAGTCATAAGCCATCATTCGTTTGTGATTATTGAACTTATATCCAGGATTGTGTATTGAACTTTGCAAAAAATCAAGGCGGTCACCAAATGCTAACACTACATAAGGAAGTAATTTGAAAACACATCAGATACAAGCATTACGGGCGTTGCAAAGGCGGAAAGACAGTGTAGAAGGCAGAAATGCTTTTTGTACTGTCTCTCTTTATGTCCAAAAATAAAATCGCACATTCGTCATCCCGGATTTCTCTTGATACAATAAAGGTACAAAGGAGGCGAACGTATGCGAAAGCAAAAATATTACTTAGCGATTGACAATTATGAGTACAGCGTTATTATCGACAGTCTGAATAATTTGATAAATAAACTTATTATAGACAGAAGATATACGGATGCTGTTGATGAGCTGATTATCAAATTTGCTCACACACCGATTAAAAAATTCAAAATAAAGATGACGGATGTTTAAGATTATGGAAAAGACTATTTTTGAACAGATGGGCGGTACATACGAACAACAGGGCAATTATCTCATTCCTTGCCTTACGCTTCCGACCGAAGAAGAAAAGCCGATAGGTATTTTGGGACAGCGACATCTGCGTTATCTAAAAACACACCGCAAAATTACATACACCAACTTGCTTATAAGAGGCAAACTAAATTCGTATCTTTCCGATATAAACAATCAAGCTGAAGAAATGTTTTTTCGGCTCGTAAATCAAATGGCAAAAAGTGAAGGTGTGAACGAACAACTTAAAGTGTCAAATGCAATGCTGTGGGTACAAAAAATGAATAATATTCGCAACAAAGCATCTGAAATTATAAATGCAGAAGTTATATTTCCCGACTGAAAGCACAAGCCGCTTGCAGAAATGCATGCGGCTTGATACATAAGTTTGCCTCTTGACAAAATACGCATATCCGAATAAAATATAATTGTAAGATTATTCGGTTATGCGTACTTTTTGGAGGATAGAAATGGATTACATATCAGTCAGAGAAGCGGCGCAAAAATGAGAAATCTCTGAACGCGTGTTCAAAAACTATGTGAAGAAAGCAGAATAGACGGAATAAAAAATTCGGGCGTTCTTGGATGATTCCTAAAACGGCGAACAAGCCGATAGATTTACGAAGAAAAGATAATTCGTCCCAATAAGGCAGGTGAAATGTTATGTATAACCCGCAGCTTGAAACATTTATAAGAGTAGCGGACGCAGGCAGCTTTAACAAAGCGGCGGAGGAATCCTTTTGTATAGTGTGATAACATAGTTTACAGAATGTGCA